>WNGR01000931.1_pt1 | contig 45185 bp, 60 predicted proteins | sample 5407581 | NCBI WGS metagenome assembly WNGR01 (sample SAMN13153383, study PRJNA577476) | soil metagenome | isolation source: 80 cm soil or saprolite under Garry oak tree replicate 2 | place: USA:California | collected 2016-06-15 | reverse complement strand
CTAAGGATAAAGCGGTTCCCTGCGCACGACGACGCGAGCGACCGCGGCGCTCCACTAGACCGTGGCGATCCAGCACCGCATGAATGGTGCTTTTGGCAGGAATCTTAATACCAGAAAATCTGCGAATCAGGCGCTCGCGAATCTTACGAGCTCCCCAGGTGGTGTGCTCGCGCTTCACATTCAGGATATAGTTTAAGATCTTGTAGCCGGTCTTGCGGGAGATCGCGAACTCTCTGCAGAGTTCCGCCATCGGCTCGCCGGCTAGCCGGCGAGCCACAAACTGCAGCCTCTCGTCCATCACCGAACACTCCTTCCATGGCATCACTTCCTCCCCAAAAAAAGGGAAAAAGTGTAACCCATGTGTCCGGTACGAACTGTTACCTATGTCTCGAGTCGCTCATTAGAATCAATAACTTCATTTTTTCGAATTCCGTCAAAAATGCGAATGAGCGCCTAGTACAAAACCATTTGCTCTTTGTTTTATCTCCACTCAGAGAGCGATCGTTTCTCCTTTTGATTGATCGTGTTGGAAAGAACTCCGGATTTATCGCATCCGTTTTCGATGCGCGATTGGGTACAGGATAGGGTTTCCGACGCGGTTCGCGGTTCTAGGGTAAGTCTAGATTCCAACCCGGGATTCGACGTGTCAGGAATTCTTCTTTGATCGCGAAAGATACCGCGCGACATTGTCGGCTTTCCAGAGAAGTGCTGGATGCTGCTTGAGGCGTCCGACGATGGCGGCTTCGCGCTTGTGGTCGAGGACCGTTGCGAGAAGGGGCGAAACGGCTTTCAGCATTTCGGGGGCGGTCGGCCGGTCGTCGGCCCTGAGTAGCGGATAAAGAAGCCGTTCGAGCTCTTTTGCATCGATGACATCAAAGCGGTCCATCGCGTACGTGCGGAAGTCGCGGTCCATCGTGCTTGCAAAGAGCACCGCGAGCTTGCGGAGGATCTCTGGATTGTGTTTCGGGTTTGCTTTGGTAAAGCGAAACAGATCGTAGAGGTCGCGCGGATGGCGACGGTCGATCATGGCATTGATCTTCCCGCCGAACAGTTCCTCGGTTTCGAGTATAAGAAACTGACAGGGTGGCGCTCCCGTCAGAGCCGCACCGGCGAGGACTTTTGGAGGTAGCGCGCAGGCACGCATGAGGAAGTTGATCTCGATCTGGATGTTGTCCGTTTTCCCCGTGTGGTTCTGGTAGTTGAGATACCACTCGCGCAAAGCGTGTTCATCGACACCGTTTTGCAGCTTGTACCCGAGTCCGGTGGCGATCTGTTCGACGGCTCTCATGATTTCCGGGCGCTCACGAAGCGTGGCTTCTCGGTCGGTGTGTGCAATGTAATTTAAGTCGATGTCAACGGACAGCCGCGCCAGGTTGAGATAGAAAAGATTCAGCGCCGTGCCGCCCTTAAGAACGAGCTTTCCCTGGAGGAAGGGATGCTTGTGGAGTTCGATGAGCAGTTCGCGTAGGCGCAGGACTTTTTCGAGATTGTTGGCTGGAAATCCCGTATCACGCGCGAGTTTCGTGATTTGAGCGGCGTCGAATTTCATGTGCGCACAGAATCCGTGCTGGAGGAAGAAAGAGTTTCGGGCACCATGAGTTTCCAGGTGGGAACCCAACGGTTCCCGGGTCGTTTGTCGGCGAGATAGACGACACCGCGCGGAAGTTTACGCAGGAATCGGTCGCGTATTTTGCCGCGGAAAAAAAGTTTCTCGGCGTGACGGTCGAGCAAGAATCCCAAGCGCGCATAGAGCCACGGCCTACGAAGAAGCTTGAGATAGGCGAGAGCCGCTTCAAAATCGAACGAAGGAAACATCGTCAGGGATTTGTCGATCTCTTCGACGCCGCCGCTGTAGGCGAGAAAGAGCAGGCAGTCGACGAAGGAGCGCTCGCGCGCAGTCGCGAGAACGTTGTCTGCGCCGAGTTCGGTCTGAAAGAGGCGATGCGGTGGCGTTGCTAGAACTCGGGGAGGAGCGACGCGGTGGTAGGTTACGCCGTCGAAGACGACGTCTTTGCGTGGTCTCAGCGAGAAGTAGTATACGGTCTGGAAGACTTGATTGGCGACGCCGTGGAGTTCGAGGGCGGAGTGGAGTGCAACGAAGGCGTCCTCACGCAGGGCGTGAGGGACACGGTAGCGGTTAAGGGGGACGGCGGAGAGGGCGCCGGCATAGACGCCGTTGGCAACGAGGCGCACGCGGCCTTGGGTCTTCAGACGATGCAGCAGGTTCAGTATCGATCGGCTTCGCTCACCCTTCCCATAGAGGTTGCGGGCTTCCCGGACCGTGAATAGAGGAGTCGATTGTGCGTACTGGGTGAAGGGAACGGGAGGTTTCATCGCCATTCTCACTGGAGCATAGAATAACACACTATTAGTGTGTTATTCTAGCCGCAGATAAGAATTTAGTGACAAAGAATTCTCAAATAACACCAACAATACACACAAAGAATGTGTAAAATAGATGTTATATGAGAATTTAAAAAAGTGGAAAGAGTTCCACCTCGCGAAGATTTGCGTAGAACTGAGAGGTGAAACCCGGCCTTCATGGTCCCTAAGCGACGCCAGACAAGCCTTTTATTGTTTTTATGCCATTTCGGGACCACGGTTTCGTAGCCGCAGCAGAATAATACTCCGTTTTAGCGACTTGCAAAGATCAAAACAGAAGAGCGCCTGGTCGAAAAACCATGCGCTCTTTTCCAAATGCGCAGCAAGAAGGGTGACGGTTTTGGTTTGAATTCATTGTCTTGCAGTCAAGACTCGCTCGACACTGATCCACAGGCGGTAGGTTGTGGTAGGACGCCTGCCTGCCAAGCAGGTGCGCTATCAGTTGTCGCAGGCAGGTTGAAACGGAGGGCGACCGATCCTTCAGTTCTCCGCCGAATACTTTGGCGAAATTCCATGCTCTATGAAGTTATACATGAGCGGCCAGTCGCGTCGTAAGAATGTCGTGAAGGATATTTAGAGTGCTGACTCTGAAGAGAAGTTTTGTCGTTGCTGTTCTCGGCTTTGTCGCGTTCGTCACCTCCTTCGGTGCGCATGTGGTGGCCGTCAACTTGCCCGTCTACGCGAAACAAGTTGGCGTCGGCCTGATGGCCATCGGCCTCCTCATTGCCGTCTACGATTTCGCGGAGATTTTTGCCAAACCAGTATTTGGATGGATCGCGGATCGAAGGGGAATCAAGACAACTATGGTCGTCGGGATTGCCTTCTTTTCGCTGGCGTCCCTCTCCTACCTCTTCGTGACTCCACGGTTGCTCATCCTGCTCCGGTTCCTTCAGGGACTGGGTGCGGCTGCTCTTTCCATTACATCGGCGGCTCTGGTAGCCGAATATTTTGTGGAAGACCGCGGAAAGGCATTCGGAATCTACAACTCTCTAAAAGGTGCTGGATATGTACTGGGCCCGATCATTGGCGGCATCATCGTATGGAAATCGAGCTTCGCGGCGATCTTCCTGGCATCGTCCGCGGCCGGGGCATTGGCGTTTCTCTTATCCCTTCTTCTTCCGTCCACCGCGACCAAAAGGCGACTCGAAGATGACGACGACTTCTCGTGGAAGGTCTTCGGCGCGGCATTTCGAGAACGCAATCTGCTTCGATGGTGGGTGGTAATCGTGGTCAACATGTTTATGGTTGGAATCTTGTTCGGATTCCTACCCGTGTATGTGAACTCGCTCGGTTACGACCAACTGAAGAACGGCTTCATAGTGGCTGCGAGCACGACTTCTTATCTGTTAATCCAGCCCGTAGCGGGGCTGCTCGCCGATCGTTTTGGTCCGACTCAAGTGACCTTTGCCGGACTCGGAGTCTCAGCCACTGCCATCACGCTAGTGCCTTTTACCACCGGAGCGCTTCTTCTCTCGGCAGCAATCCTGGGCGGAGTAGGTGTCGGAACCGTTTGGACGAACACCGATACGGCGGTCAGTAATCTTGCCAAAGAAGGCCGGATTGCCGCCACTCTAGGCGTAGCCGGGTCATTTAAGGAACTTGGAGACATGCTCGGTCCCTTAGCGATTGGATTCGTATCGCAATTCTTCGGATTGAAGGTCGGATTTGTTGTTTGTGGAGCCCTCGGCCTCGGAGCCCTCGCGCTGCTGCGCTTTGCTCGTCAAGGCAGTGAATGAGTACGAAATAGGGGAAGGTAGATGTATACGTATGCTTCGGGCATGGGTCACTCAGAAATCGTACTTGTCAGTGCGATTTTTCGTTTTGCGAAAATCTCTCGGCAAACTCCTAATTTCTTCCTGTAGGCCGGTCGCATCGGTCTCGGGCGACACCAAGTCGCCCAAGCGCCGGTGCATACCGAGAATCCAGAGCGCGGCCGCCAAGATTCCGATTCCGACAGCGGGGTCACCCTTTTCCATGCGCTGGACCGTTTTTAGGTTGACCATCATACGATCAGCCATTTCCCGTAATGACAGATGTCGGCGCTTGCGCGCAACGGCGAGGTCACGACCGAGCTTCTGTAGCTGGTCAGCCGCGACGGTCGGAAGCGCTTCGGAAGATTTTCATATAGACTTACGCTGCAACTTCCTCTTGCCTGTCATTATTTGAAACTTGTCCCGACTTGTCCACTAACGGCTGTTCTTCCTCAGTCAGAAGCGTGAAGCCAAGACCTACCTTGGCCGCACAATCTCGCCGCCATTGGACGTTATCGAGCAACTGCTTGCCGTAACGCCCCGACATATCCGGTTCGCATGCCCCATCCAAAAATCGATAAGCAAGGTCCGTGCCTCTCTCATCTGCAGGATAGATTCACGGAAACGGCGAAATGTGTGAAAGCCTGCCAACTCGCGTCCCATTCAGACAATCCTTGGGAAGACCTCGTTCTAGCTAGCCATTCTTGCGGTGAATCAATACTCACTTGAGAAAACCTATCTAGCCGTTGAGGGACTGCGTGGCGAAGGGCTATTTCTACCGGAGAATCTGGTGCGTTTGTCTCCCGAAGAAATTGAGACTCGACTTAAACGCGGCAAGTGCGATCGAGGTGCCTTCATGACAAACCTTTTTGCGCGTCGCCTAGCATCGCTCGGAGAATTCCTAAAATCCGCTGGAATCGAAGAATGCGAACGAGCTCTGCGGAAAGGTGGGACCACTGAGTTGAGACAGCTTTTACTGCCTATTAATGGCATCGGTCCAAAGGTGTTAAGCAACTTCTTCATGCTTCGGACCGGCGGCGGAGCCTCACGCTGAGCGCACTTAGAGAAAAGTCATTCGTGTTAACTGACCGTGCGGTCAGGACTCTTCGCCGTGCTCCACCCATTATTCGGACGTTAGCGCCTTCCGAAGCGATATTCTCGGTTGACCGCTACCGTGAGGTCGCGTTTTCCATATCCTGCAACTGAAGTTCGCTAGCGGGTTGGAAGGCGAAGGCTGGAATGGTTGCCGCGTCGGCGACCGCTGGTCCGAGCCAGAGCGCAATGTGTTAGAGCGATGATCTGCCGGCAAAATCGAATTGCTTCTTCACGGCCAACCGGCTGGCAACCCCGAGCAGAGCGATAAGCCCTGCCAGTACGACCAACCAAAGCACCGTCAAGAGTTGCACGACCCAGGCGGGCGCCTTTCCGACTCTCTTCAACAGGAATGGCAGGAAGTTCCACGTCGTGATGTGTATGTAATCCCAAGCGTCCCTACGCATGGTCTTATTCGTAAGGCCCCAGGCGCTCATCTTGCCCAACGTGAAGGCCACGACGTTCTTCAAGCGCAGCCACACCACCAAGGTTGGCGGGCTGAGCGTCTCCATCTGATATCTCTCCAACGGGTACCAAAACGCAACCGAACAAAGTTGGATGACCACACTGATGAGCATGATCGCCAGCCCCGCTCGCCACACGACCTTGCCAAGCTCCGCGCGATGCCGCAGCAGCAGCGGGACGGCCATCAGCGCTACCAACTGCGCGGTGGTGGCCACGTAGCGATCGCCCCACGCCGTGTCACCGCTCCAATACGCGAATTTCGCGTAAAAGCTGACGTAGGCAAACAGCAGCGCGCCGAACGCCGCCAAATACGCTTTGACCTCCGGGCGAAAGCTCTTCCACGCGAACGCGGCTACGATGCCGGCAAGCACCAGAAGAGGATCGAACAGGAAAACCGATTTCTCCGGCGCGAACCAAGCGCCGAAAAATCCCACGCGAAACGGAGTTTCAAACGGAAATGCCGCCGGCAGGAAAGGATCGAGCCGCTTCCATTCCTGGCCAAAGAGCTGCAGGTAGGTGGTGTAAAACGACCCAAAGCGAACATACTGATACGCGCGGTCGATCAGCACAAACACGCCGTAAATCGGCAACGCAATCCGCGCGTAACGAGCGGCGCGCGATCGCAATTCCCAGTCGCGCGCGTTCGTGAGCCATGCGGTCAAAAGCAGGAACAGGCAGACCGCAAGCAGGTCCATCCCCGTGGTCAGGCGCGTGAGCAGGTTCGCCCCCAGCGCCGTAGAGCCGACCAACAGCGCCCAACGCTTCCCGCTGCGAAGCCAGTCGTACTGAAAGGTCAGACCACTCAGGGTAAGCAGACCGATGTAGTTGTTCTCCATCATGTTCTGCGTGTAATGCAGAAACGTGGTGCCGAATAACAAAGCGAGCGCGCCCGCAATTCTCTGATTCACCGTGAAGTCCAGTAACCCGAGAAACCGGAAGCAGACCAGGCAAGTCAGCACGCAGACCAGGATGTTCGTGCTGTAGCTCACGACAATATCGCGTACTGTGGGATCCGTCCCCTGATATTCCGCGAAGATGGGCAGATTGTCGAGGTACGTCCCCAGCACGTCGGACGGCAGCATCAGGAGCGGTTGGCCGATGCCGTACCATCCGTAGAGCTTGCCACCTCGGCCGTGGATACCGAAGTCCGGATACTCCTCGGGAAAAACCGGCGGCTCGGATGTCCAAAAGGAGTGAGTGGCCCGCAAACGGTGAGTCGTATCGCTCGAGCCCAGCTCCCCGGACTGCACCATCACAGCGGTCAGCAAGGCTATCGCGGTTAGAAGAAAGGTGGGGTTGCGTAGCAGGCGGCCGACGTGAACAATCATCCCGGGATCTCCGATTTGGATCGTTCGCCCGCTTGTTGGAAATAAGTTCGGTATGCCAGCAAGTTGCCGGACGTTTTGCCCCGACCCCTCTCGAGTCATATCCTTCCGCAGCATCTTCTGCTTGTTGGCGGGCGGTAGCTAGCGGTGATCTTCATAAAGATACGCGATGATTCGTTGAAAACGAATAGCTGATCGCGTTAGATCCATACTCGAAATTCTTCGATGACGTATTCAATCGCGTCAGGCGCTGAGCCTTCATAAGCGTTAGCCAATGAGACGGTCGCAGTCGCAAGGCGAGGAAAGGCTGCACGATGGAGGTGATGATCCATGGTGAGAAGGCGGGATCCATTTTGGACAGCATGAGCTAAGACGTTCCAATCGGGCACTCGTCAAAACACGTACTTCCCGATTTTCTTGGCCTACTACCTCGAGAGCCTACCTATATTTCAATGAATGCTGGAAATCCGACTTGTCCAAACTTGTCTAACAGAGAGCGGCCCAAAAAACCATAACTGACGCCAGCACAGCGACTTAGGTCATTTTTGTCCCTGGTTCGGGACCACGAGGTCGAAGGTTCAAATCCTTTCGCCCCGACCACTTCTTTTGAAACCAATAACTTAGGACACGTGAAAGATCGGAAGACCGCTTTGTGCGATACCAAGAGTTCTCCGATAGACTTACACGAAGACTACCGTAGCTTTGCTAGTTCGAAAACTTGTCTAGACTTGTCCAACAATGCAAGTGCGAAGGCGAGACGGAAATTACCTCGACGATAACGAAACGTCTGGCTTCGATGATCCGAACCGAACAATATTGCGGTTTGAACAACACCCGACGCGATGCAACTCGGCGGGGTAAGCACGCCAAAGCTGAGCAGAGCAACGACGATGAACAGCGCGGCGATTTCCCACGAGGGATGGGCAGCGGACTTCAGGTTACGAAGCAACATACCCGCAGGATCAAGGCCGTAGCCCGCCGCCTCGGCAGGAAACAGCGAAAAGAGTCTCTGCACCACACAACGCTAATTGTGCATGGCTCGTGAGGCAATGGGTCGCGAGTTTTCATCGGAGACACTATGTAGGCAATTTACAAGAGGTTTTCTAATGAGCGAGTCTTGCCGAGTTCAAAGAGCTTCGTACCTATGGTTTGTGGTCTGACCAAGGATTGAGCAGCAACACACCCGTAGGCGCGAAGTGTTCGGTGTTCCGGGTCATGACGTGCAAGCCGTGGCGTCGCGCCGTAGCAGCAATGAGACCGTCGCTTGCGGGAACGATCTTACCAGCTCTCTGCGCGGCGGCTGTGAGTTCTCCCCAGGTGTGGCTGGTTTCGAGATCGACGGGAAGGACTCGGTCGGCGTAATAGCGTTCGAGAGCCTGCAACCATGCCTGGAGTTCACGTTTGTTCTTGCTTTCCTTGAGAAGAGCAATTCCTTTGGCGATTTCTCCGATGGATACGACACTGACAAACAAACTGTCGTTTTCGAGAGCTTCCACCACACGGCGGACGCTAGGATGCCCCTTGGGGTGGCGCAATTCGGAGAGCACGCACGTATCGAGAAGAACTCTCACAATTTTACGTCTCGCATTGACGCGTCATCGCGAGCAATATCTAGTCCTTCGAAACTTGGCCCTTCGCCCATAAGAAATTCCTTAAATCCGGGCCGCTTGCCCGTGAGCTTCTCGTAGTCGCGTTCCGCCACGACCACAACGGCGTCATCGTGACGGCGGACCCGTTGCGGCCCTTCGGCCAGAGCGCGGGTCACGAGTTCACTGAACCGGTTTTTGGCATCTGCGAGTCGCCATTCCATTGACCTCTCCTTAGCTAGATTATCTAGCTATACTGCATTTTTTACTGTGCCTGGTCAAGTGCGATAATCGATCCGAACCTATCTGCTATCAGCAATCAAAGACCTCGGCATTTTGTTGGCCACTGAAGGCAGTGGCGGAGTATTTGGCGTCGCCAGTAAAGTGGAATCGGCAGCCATAGACAGGCTTGGGAAGGATGCCACCAATCTACCTCTGCAACTATTCGACTCCGTGGCACGAAACGCTGTTCGAATTGCAAGGACAAATCTATTTAGCCCTTCAAAGGATGCTAAGTTGGCCCGCGCATTTTCTGCCTCAGACAGCGCAGTGCTGCTCTATCTACCAGGTGTTCTGGGAAATATCGGGACCTTTTCAACCGGTTTGAAACAAAACCGGCTAAAATACCAGCACTAAAGCTTCCATCGAAGTGCGTTCATGGCTATAATAGCCATGAGAGAGGAGATGCTCAATGCGCAGTGTGAACGTGGCGGAGTTGAAGGACCAGCTGAGCAAATACCTCACATTTGCCAAAGGCGGCGAAGAAATCGTGATCCGAGACCGTAATCTGCCAGTGGCAAAACTAGTTCCTTTCTCAGCAGAAGGTGCCGACGAACAAGAACTGAAGCTGGTTGCGGCAGGGAAGCTGCGGCTCCCCAAAGTGCGACTTGATGTAAAACAACTCTTAAAGATCTCGACGGGCCGTGTTGCGGGAAACAAGGCGATTCAAGCCATTGCTGCCGACAGAGAAGAAAAACTGTGAAGAAAACAACTGCGTTTTGGGACGCCAGCGCGCTAGTTCCCGTATGCGTTCAGGAGGCTGCGAGTCGTCAAGCTCGGTCGCATCTTAGGAGATTCGCGCCGGTAGTTTGGTGGGGAAGCCTCGTAGAAATTCATAGCGCAATATGCCGTCTCTATCGTGATAAGCACATCTCGGATCCGGACAAACGAGGTGCCGTAGCGCGTTTGCAATTGCTCAGTCGTGCCTGGAGGGAAGTCCTGCCCGGCGACCAAGTTCGTGACTTGGCGACACAATCGTTGGACAAGTATTCGTTGCGAGCAGCGGACAGTCTCCAGCTCGCTGCTTCGCTCGTCTGGTGTGAACAGCGGCCGTCGCGGAGGACTTTCATTTGCGGCGACAATCGCTTGGCTTTGGCGGCTGATTCTGCCGGGTTTTCGGTGGTCGAACTTCGCATGGTTGTTCCGTGAATGGCCATCTCGGAATCGCTGATTGGCATCGCCAAAAGGGCGGATGGCGTAATCCATGTGTACGGTACGAACTGTCACCGATGTCTCGAGGTGCTCATTCCCGGTTGCTCGTGCGTTTGATCATGCAGAACAAAGGTCGGCTGGCGAAGAATAAACGCGATCTGTTTTCCGAAGTGACGGATGAAGAGCTGGCGAAGATAGAGAAGGTTATGGGCGAAGTGGCGGAGTGAAAGGGAACGGCCCTACGACCGTGGACTGCCACTGACGCAAGCTCCATGCTGTGCTTGTCTATCCCAAACGCCGAGTTGACTCCGTTCTCGCAGGCTGACGTGGGCGCGTTCCCTTCCTTTCGCTGCGAGATATTTCAGCCTCTGTGCCAATCCGTCCGTAATGGGTACAGCTTGGGTACACCTGAGAAGAGAAAAACTGGCTCTGTCGTTCACCTAAGCGACGCCAGACAAAGCCTTTACTATTTTTGCTACCCTATTTCGGGACCAGGAGGTCGAAGGTTCAAATCCTTTCGCCCCGACCATTTTCCCTGCTTGTCAGCCCGCATCGTGAGCCTTTGGTTTCAACCACCTCCCCATGCCCAGCTTCCAGACCGCACACCAAGATCCTGCCTGTCCCCGCTGAACGGTTTCGAGTCGCCCGTCAGACTGACGTTCGCCCTTCCTAACGAAGTTGAGAATTGCTCTGCTATCGAGCGACGAGGCGTAATATTACTTGACACTAAAAAATTCTCCAGCGACAGGATCCACGCTCACCACAAGAGAAAGGAGTGCCTACCAGTTGGGAGGACGAATAAGCAATTTTGCAGTTATTGGAGCAGGCGTTGCCGGGACTTATATCGCGTTGAGGCTCGCGTGCGGGTCGCCCGACCTCGTTCGGAAGCTAGTCCCGCAGCAAAAAGGCAAGCCAATCATTCAAGTATTTGACGCTCTGAACAGTCCAGGCGTTCGACTGTGCTCACCAAAGATGCCGGGCATGCAGTTCCTCAAAGCGGAACTCGGCGGGATGTGTTATGCGGAGAAGCAGATTCTACTCATAAATCTAGTACGTCATTTGGGCCTTACGCCGAAAACATTCGGCTATCTCGTGAAAATAACTTCGCCCTCGATCGGCGCGTATGAGCCAGGATCGAGTGCGGGATCAAGGTCATCATGGCCACCAACGCTTCCGAGCGGCGTTACGCACTATTACGTGTCGCCCTCAGGAAGCGATGCGAACAGCGGTTCGCAATCGGCTCCGTGGCTTACGATCAACCATGCTTCGCATGCCATTCCGAGTGGCGCGGGAGCGGTGGTGCATGTCGCCGCCGGCACCTACAACCTCACGAGCGCAACGTGCATTGTGAGCACTCACAGCGGGGCAAGCGTTTCGGCGCCGATCGTGTTCCTTTCGGACACGCAATGGGGGGCGAGAATCAACGGCGGAAATAATTGCCTTACGATCTGGGATATCACGGGCGCGTACGTAAACGTGTGGGGCTTCGACATCACCGGCGGGAAAACCGGCGGGACGGGCTCGACGGGGGCGGCCATTGCCGCGGTGGGCGGCGGCGGGAACTACGACATCGCCTATAACCGCATTCATGACCTGGCGCCGGGCCTGGGGGCCGCGGTGAATATTTCCCCCACGAACGCGGGCGTGTATACCGGCGCGCCGTGCAATTTCCACGACAACGTGGAATTCAACCTCGCGCAAGGGAAGCTCGAAACCTTCGGCGATTACGGCCTCTATAACTCATGCGGCGAGGGGAATGTCTACAACAATTTGATGTATAACCTAGGGAGCTTGGGAGTGCACAGCTGGCACGCGGCGGCGAACCAGCACTATCACAACAACACGCTCTACAACGTGCATTACGGATTGCAGATCGGCACGGGCGGTCCCGGCGGAGTGGCGAGCGCGTATTTCGATGTGACGAACAACATCATCGTGAACGGCCACCACGGCATCTACATCGCCGACCAGTGCCCCACGTATTGCGTTTCGAAAAGTTCGGTGTTCCGCAACAATCTTGTGTACGGCAACACTCTCGACTGGTATTACAACATGAACGGCGCGAATACCACGATCCAGGCGCAGGGCATAGCGGTCACGGGAACCGTAGCTGGCGATCCCCAGTTTACAACCGCCGGTTCCAACTTTGTGATCAAATCGACGAGCCCGGCGGCCGCCCACGGCTTGTATGTCAGCTCTTATACGCCCCTAAAGGACCTCCACGGCGAGGCGCGGCGGTGATCGCTACTGGCGGGTGGCCTACTCGTTGAGCGGCGGAAACGAATTTGGGTGGCGCATCCCTTTGCGCCCTTTGCAAAGGGTGCTGATTTTTCTCTTACACTGGTGACCTGCTTCACATTTTTCGGGCATAGCGAGGATTGCGAACACGGTTTTTGAGCGGTCAAGTTCCACGCCGATGTAGACGAATTTGTAGCTGAGAGTGCGTCCGAGTACAAAAGCTTTCTGCCAATTTCCAAACATCAGCCACAAACGTTTTGTCATCAATCACTTCGATAGCAGAGATTGTGCTGAAATCTATTTTTCTCTTGCCCAGACAGATGTTGCCGCAATGCGTAACTACGATCGTTCTTTCATGGAATCGCTAGTCGATATGCGGCAATCCGGTGTAGGGACGTGCGAAGGGTTGGTAGACCTCCGCCGGACATTTTCATGTCCAGGGCTTCGTGCGGACGTTCGTTGTTGAAGACACATCGTCCGCACTAAAGCAGCCGCCACGATCGCACGCATCTGACCTTACCTAGTCCGCCTGCAGAACAATGAACGACGAGGAGACGCTTCCTTTGTGTACTGCTTCGTGACATTTTGTCAAAAGCGGCAATGCGAATGGGAAGCGCGCCACTCCACGTTTGATCGCGTTGCGTATACTACTTCGCCCTTTCATTTTCCATGTGGTGGATGCGAAGCGTTCATTCGAAAGACTGGTCCTCAAGTGCTTCCGGATCTGCAGCCCGTGTCTGGTGGAAATGTACTCCAGGGTTCTCCAACCGAGAAAATGCAGGTGATCAGGAAATTCCCAGTCAAAGATTGCGCTCCTTTTTACGTCGCCTTTCATCTCTCCAGTCTTTAGAATCAATTTCCCGCGTTCTGCCAGCAGCCCGCGAAGCTTTTCAAAGAGTTGTCCAAGGTTAGGAATATGCGAAAGGACGTTAATCAAGGTGATAACTTCGAACCGGCGCGAGCAGTCGAGCACTTCGATAGGCACTTGAAAGATTTCGCACTGGGCGACCGTTCTTGCGAAGTTGGCGCGTTCGCGATTCAGCTCAATTCCTGCCCGCGCGAGCTGCCCGTGTGCCGCCAGGCGTTCGAGAAGATGGCCGCACCCACAGCCGACATCCAGAATGGACGAGGCCGCCCGGCATTCTGAATCAATCAAGTTAAAGTATCTAACGTAAAACAGCCTTTCATTTTCGTACTGGGTGGCACAAGGCAGCACCTCTAGGTCCGGATAGTCGTACTCCGAAACTGCCGCATGGTGGTCTTTGACGTTTGGATAGGGATGAATGAACGACAGGTCGCACTCTCCGCAACGCATCAGCGTATGCCTTCCTTGCTTGAAGAGTGGCCTGCCGTCCCCCGAGCCGCACAGCGGGCATAATGCAAGCTTCAAGTCAGCTACAGTTGACGAGGCGTCTTGACCCGGAAATCCAATTGACGCACTGCTTGACATACTCTGTCTCTTTCCGGCTGGGACACTCGCGAGCACAATGAATCGTCAGCAAGGCTAGTTCACCGTTCGGCAGAATGGACTGGTGGTCTTCGGTCGCGACTGGATGACTGCGGACATCTGCGGACAATCCGATGTATGTAATATACTCCATTCATCGTCTTCCATCCAACATGGTGCGGTGCTCAGAATGAATGCTACAGAAATTCAAGTCCCGCCTTCGACTCGGATAATAAGGTGCTCCATAAGCAATAGGCTTCCTGGAGGAGCGGCCGCTAAGAAATCGCGTTGCAAGATGCGTTGCAAGTTTCAGCGCCGAACAGGCCTGGATTACCCCGAATGCTGCATTCCTGATAGCGCTCGAAGATCTTGTACCCGGTCTTGCGAGAGATGCCGAACTCCCCGCAAAGTTCCGCCATCGCCTCGCCGGCTAGCCGGCGAGCCACAAACTGCATTCTTTCGTCCATGACCGAACACTCCCTCCAAGGTATGGCTCCCTCCCCGTAAGGAAGGAAGTGTTACCTATGTGTTCGGTACGATGTGTTACCTATGTTCCCGACCGCTCAATTTCTTCCCAATCCGGTTCAGCCGAAATCCTGCGCGCTATCACTTAAAGCAACCCTGCGCCTAAAATGGATGCGGTGAAATGTCTCGGAAGGGGGTAATTGTTATGAACCGGACCCTTTCGTGTTCCCTGTCGATACTCCTATTATTGGCATCGGCTTTTCCGGCAATTTCCAACTCGCAGTCTACGAAGTGGAGCGAGAATGATGAAAGAGCACTTCTGGCGAAGGCGCGGAAGGGTGATGCCAGTGCTCAAATGTGGCTGGCCGCTGCCTACGAACAGGGTTGGTTTGGAAAGGCCAACTTTCCGGAGGCGTTGAAGTGGTATAGAAGGTCAGCGGAGCAAGGTGACGCCGACGCTCAAAACGCGCTGGGACAAATGTACGAAAATGGGGAGGGTGTAGCTCAGAACTACAGTTTAGCGGCCAGATGGTATAGGAAAGCTGCTGAGCACGTCCCAAATTTAGGAGGCGCCGGGCAGGGGAGAAACAACTTGGGCATGCTGTATCTGGACGGTCATGGAGTTCCCAGAGACTTCGCTCAGGCCTATATGTGGTTCATCCTAACTGGTTCGGAATCAAACCCTAATCTGTCGATTGCAAGAGGCCACATGACCCCGGAAGAGATTCGACATGCCGAGCAATTGACAGCGGAATGGGTAAGGCAGCACCCTAACCCAGCTTTGTGACGCAATCGCGAAGCTTGGCTATCCGGTTCAAAATCGGCAAGAGTGGCCGACCATTTTAATTGCCGTTCTCATATAGACTTACGCCGCAACTGCTTCTTGCTGTTCCGCTTTCGAGACTTGTCCCGACTTGTCCATTAACGGCTGTTCTTCCTTAGTCGGAAGTGCGAAGCCAAGACCAACCTTGGCCGCGCAGTCTCGCCGCCACTGGACGTTATCGAGCAACTGGTTGCCGTAGCGCCCCGACATGTCCCGGTTCGCGTGTCCCATCCAAAAATCAATGAGCAAAGTGCGCGCCTCACTCATTTGCAGGATGGACTCGCGGAACCGGCGAAATGTGTGAAAGCCTGCCGACTCGCGTCCCATCTTTTTTGAGAATCGGATGCAAGCTGTCTCTCGCAAACCGTCACGGTGACGTCGCCGGTGGACAGCACGCATACAATGAAGCAAATCAGCTTTTGATCCCCGTCCTGCTGGCGTCAATTGGCACTCCTCTATTCAGCGCGGTCGTACCGGATGGTCCGCGGAAACCAGCGTACCAACCTGCTACCCGTCCGTCATCCCGACGACCTCCAATGAAGAGCAGGACCGGATCAAGGGGTACGGGCTCGGCGCAAACAGTTTTGTGCGTAAGCCCTTCATCGAGGCGGTAGGTCAGCTAAGCCTTGTACTGGCTCATCCTGAATGAACCGGCGCAGCCGCCAAGAAGCGGTCAGAGCGCCACCAGCTGGCATTTTCCGCGGAGGATCCCTGTTTTTAACCCGGCAGTAGAGAGACAAAAGAAGCTAGGGCAGGTTGGAATAAAGGGTTTTGCCGCCGCTGGCGGCGATGAGGTGCAACTTGCTGCGGTCCACCAGCGAATAGAGGTGAGCGATGCCGTCACCGTCGGAGAGCACGTACTGGCGCTCGGGGCTCGACCAGAGAGCCCGGAATCGCGCGTCGTCGATGAAGACAGGAGGGCTGCCCGGAGCGTAAGAGCCATATTCGAGATTGTTGATCCTTCCGTTCCAGAGCAGCGCAGTCCGGTTCGTGTAAAAGAAAACCGAGGAGAAGGAATAATACGGGCCGTTAAGGATTAGCTGACCTTGCGGAGCACGCAACAGCGCTTCGGCAAGAGGTCTGGAGGAGAGATAGGGATCAAAAATGACAAGGGCCAGGCGGGCCGCATGGATGAACATGACCATGGTCAGGGCGATTGTGAGATAGACGCGGCGGCTTTGTATAAACAGTGCCGAGATCGCGCCGATGAGGAACGCCGCGCTGGCAACGAGAAGGGGAAGCTTCAGGTAGGCAAAGGATTGAAGCGTGAGATCACCCATGTGGCCCAGAGAAAATGTGTACGCTTCGGGATGCTGTTCGAGGGCGTGGGCGATGTCTCCGGGAGCGGGCATGTGCCTAACGAGGGCGAAAATGGATGCCGTGGTCAGGGCGCAGATTGCGAAGATGACTCCGAGAATCTTGGTTCCGATCTTCGTCCGGCGGCTTTCTTCCACGATCGCGCAGCCGATCAGCAGAGCGAGCGCTGGATAAATGGGCATCGAATAGTATTCCTGCGTGGTGGAAAAAGTGAAGAAGACCAATAGGAAACCGGTCCAGCAGAGCGCAAGGAGGCGCGTGCGGCCGGCGCGGTCGAAGGGTCCGTAATCGAGGCGCGCCGCGGCGGGAAGGTAGACGCTCCACGGAAACAGCCAAATGAGATGGAGCGCCCAGAAAGCGAATCGCGGCACAGTGTTGTAGTCGCGCGGATACCTCAGATTCAAGAAGCGTAGGAGATGCTCGTTGATGAAATAGAACCAGAAAAAGCCGTAATACTCCCCGGGGCCGCTATGCAGCGAGAAGTTCAGATAAGGCGGCATGCGCAAGATAGCCAGCACATGCCAAGGCGCCGCGATGGCGAGGACGATGAACGCCCCCGTGAAAACGTGTAAGCGGCTCCAAATATTCCGGTAGAACAGCTGACGTGTGATCGCCAGGTAGACAAGAATGGCGCCCACAGGCACCACTACCGAGATAAGTCCCTTAAGCAACAGGCCGATGCCGAGGCTCACGGCGAGAACGGCGGCCCAGCGGCGGGGATGCGGCTCTTCTTCGTCGGTAGCACGCTGAAAGGCCCAGAAACCGAGGCACACGGTGAGCGTGAGCATCACATCCGGAATTTGAATCCGTGTAAAAAGAAAAAGTCCGATACAAGTGGAAATGGCCAGGCCTGCATAGAAGCCGGCGCGCGCGCCGAATGCCCAACGGCCGTAACGCCAGGTGATCCAGATGAGCAAGATGGCCGCGAGCGCGACTGGGATCCGCGCGGCCCAATCGTGCGCGCCGAAGATTCGATAAGAGAAGGCGATGAGCCAGTAGATGAGAGGAGACTTCTCGAGGTAGGGAACGCCATCAAGGTGAGCGATCACCCAATCGCCAGAGGAAACAATGTTGCGGGCGATTTGCGCCTGGACGGCATCCACATCGTCCATCAACGCGGGCGGAGAGAGGATGCATCCCAGGAAAATGATTGCCGCGACGAGAAGAACGACTAGACCTGACTCGAGGCCATCACCGGGGTTGACGCCAGGAGCTCCAGTTCGGGTGCGGTCTGAATATTCCACTGTTTCATCCATAAGAAGAGGATCAACAATCCCCACAGGTGGTATCCAACATTGGATCGGCGTTGCATATGGTCCGCGATCAGGCGTTCAATTGCTTCGGCGCGGAACAAATTCGATTCCTTCAAGGCAGCCGCATTGAGTGTATCGAGAAGCATGGGTTTGAGCGCGCCGCGAAACCAATCATGCGTCGGTATATCCAGTCCCATTTTTTGTCTTTTCAGAATCGACTCTGACAGTTTATCTTTCATCAGGCTCTTGAGGATGACCTTCTGCCTGCGGCCGTCGATTTTTAGTTTATCCGGCAGCGACGCGGCGAATTCGATGATTCGGTGATCGAGATAGGGCGGCCGCACTTCGATGGAATGAGCCATGCTCATACGGTCCACTTTCTGCAGCAGATCATCGGTGAGGTAATAACGCTGGTCAAAAGCGAGGTAGCGGCTCAAGTAGCCGCAGGACTTCGGGCAAGGCAAATCGCGTTGGAAGAGATCGTCGACGGAAGCATGCTTCATCCGGTAGAGGAGGCCCTGCTGCTGAGCGCGGGAAAACGCCCCGTTCCAATACGTGTGCGCTTCATCCGCAGGCAGAAGTGAGCCTTCTACGAATCTTTTCAGCCTGTACTCGAGGCTAATTTTTTCGTTAGATACCGGCCAGTAACGCAGCAAGCCCAGCAGCGAGCGGCGCAGCGAACCCGGAACGCTTCTTGCATAACCCGCAAAGCGATCCGCTCGGTAGGTGATGTATCCCCCGAACAGCTCGTCGGCACCTTCGCCGCTCAATGCGACAGTGGCGTACCGGCGACTCATCATGGACAGGAACCACAGCGGTACTGCTCCGGCGTCTGCGAACGGCTCGTCCGAATAGTAGACCATATCTTCGATGGCGGTCGGCAGGTCCAGGCTCGGATTCACGTCGAGTTCGTAATGCTCGGTGTTGTATCGCCTGGCGATTTCCCTGGCATAGCGGCTTTCGTCGAAGCTGCGACCCGCGAAACTGATGGAGAATGTCTTCAAGCAGGACGCCGATACCTCGCGCGCATAGTGCAGAACGGCGGATGAATCCACACCCCCGCTTAGCCAGATGCCCACCGGAACATCGGCGATCAGATGTTCGCGAACGGACTCTTTCAGAAGATGATCCAGAGCCTTTTCGGCCGACTCGGGAGTCCAGTCCATTTTCTTTTCGAAGTCGAGTTTCCAGTACCTTTCGCTTCGTACTTTGCCGTCTTTCCATTCCAACCAGTGGCCGGGAGAAAGTTTTTCAATGTCTTTGACCAAGGTGTGCGGACCGGGAACGTAGTTCAATGCCAGGTAGTAATGAAGAGCGGTGAGGTCCAGTTGCCGCGGGATATCAGGATGCGCAAAGATCGATTTCAACTCGGAACCGAAGTAGAGATCTTCTCCTCCTCGATGAATATAGAGCGGCTTGATGCCAACGCGGTCACGCGCCAGGACTAGCCTGCGCTGGCTTTCCACCCACACGGCGACCGCAAACATTCCGCGAAGGCGGCGGAAACAGCCAGTATCCCAATGCAAGAAAGCGCGAAGCAAGACTTCCGTGTCGCTGTGGGTTGAAAAATCGTGGCCGCGCGCTTCCAGTTCCGATCGTAGCTCCCGGTAATTGTAAATTTCCCCATTGAACGCGAGCACCGTGTCGCCATCTTCACTGACCATGGGCTGGTCGCCAGCGGCCATGTCGATGATTTTCAGGCGGACCGCGCCCAGGGAAATAAAAGCGGACTCATACGTGCCCTGCTGGTCGGGTCCCCGGTGAAGCAGGCACTTGGTCGCATTGCGAATGGACGCGGCGTCAAATAGACGACCACGGTGGGTATAGCCAGAGATACCGCACACGGAGTTGTCTCCCTACAAACTCAAAGGATCCAATAGGTGTCGAGAAGCCCAGGTCGATTTGCAGAGTTTAGAAGCGCTTTGAATTGCGCAGGTTGCCAGCAATTCCCGATACGATAAACAAGATTCGATTGGAGCACCGAATTCGTAGATGGGGTTTGCGGCGGTCTCTCACCATGGCTCAGGGTATGGAGTCGGCGATAATCGCTGGAAGCATGGTCTGTCGGCCTGCTAGCAGATAGATGAACTCGATTAACCCGCCATTGCCACCGGGCAGACTGGCGTATCGCAAATCGTAGCGCAATTAGTGAGAGGGCTGCCCAGGAGAACTTAGGCCAATTCAACGGCTTAGATTTTTTACTGCCATGGTTCGGGACCAGGAGGTCGAAGGTTCAAATCCTTTCGCCCCGACCAACCTTCACTTTTCGCACGTTGAAAGATCAGATCAAACGGCTTTCTGTATGTAGGCGCGAAACTTACGCCGTCCGTATCGCAGTTCTTCCCATTGGCGTCGGTCATTTTGGCCGTGATTAGGGCATGGGTTATCGCGTCAAACGTAGTCGATAGCGAGACACAAAGACGATTGCTACTGTCAAACTTTTACAGTTTCCGCCGCAATCTCGCGTTAGTCTGATAAGTTAGGGGAGGTAGAAACTTATATCCTTCATGGGATAGTGGTGACGATTGCGGGTCCACAATTCCAAATCATGAACCGCAGCTGTCGCCGCTATCAGCGCATCTCCCAGTTCGACGCTGTGGCTCTTGCCGTACTGTCTCAGATACTCCCCAGCTTGCCGACCAATCTCCAGGTCGATGGGCACACATTGAATCGCTGAGAAGAGAGCATCCAGAATCTTATGCTCTGTTTGCCGCGCACCGTGCCAGAGCTCGGCGACCGTAACCGGCGAGCACAGGAGGGCGGTATTTCCCCGGCTCAAATCGTCCCATCTGGCAAGAATCGCCGTGTCTTTGGCACGCGACACTTCAATTAAGATATCCGAGTCGATCAGGACGGATTTCAAGACGCGAGCCTTTTGAGGCGCTTTCCTTTGCGCAGCTGTCGGACGTACGCGTTCGCGTCGGACAGATCCTCGCGATCCCTCCAGATACCGACGATTGCTTTCATCGCCTGTCTGCGATTGGTCGGCGAGACTCCATACCTGTCCCTAACCGCCACGCGGACCAGTTCCGAAATAGATGTGCGCCGCTGCCGGGACTGGATGTGCAGCGCTTTCCAAATATCCTCATCGAGGTACAGCTGTGTTCGTTTCATGATGTACATTATACATCGCGGCACAGGGGGAAAACCAGCCCTGCCTAACTATTGGTTAACTTCCGCAGTAAGGGCATCCACGATTCTGTACTGCACCAGCGACGGTGGTCGTCACTGGATTCCGTGTCGCGTTTTGCCCCCGTCACGTCGGCCGAGCGCATTAACGTCGACAACAGTTTCAAGAGAATCTTGGTCCTAATTTTGCACCGAGGATGGGTCCTGTCTGAAGGTGGCTGGCTTTTCCAAACACAAAGATGACGGCTGGGCTTCTTGGCGCGGGGCCACGCTCGATACGCGATTAATTGAGCGCAGTAGAGGCGTCATCTGGTTACGACGCTCAACCTACGCGCCTATGACTTGGGTGCAAGTTTGGGTGCAGGATTCGCAAGCGAGAAGAGGTGGCGTGGCCCCTAAACGACACCGAATCAATGGCATGTGAATTTTGTACTGATAGTTCGGGACCAGGAGGTCGAAGGTTCAAATCCTTTCGCCCCGACCACTATAATTCGCTCTCATAGACTTACGCTGCAATTATTTCTTGCCTCTCATCTTTCGAAACTTGTCCCGACTTGTCGATTAACGGTTGTTCTTCCTCAGTCGGAAGTGCGAACCCAAGACCAACCGTTATTGAGCAACTGCTTGCCGTAACGCCCCGAGATGTCCCTTGCGCGCCCCACCCGCAAAATCGATAAGCGGGGTTCGCGCCACATTTGCGGGATGGACTCACGGAATCGACGAAATGTGTGAAAGCTTGCCGACTCGCGGCCGTGCCAGTTCTCTTTCGAGAGATACGGCCGTAATTCCTTTTCATACCTCTCTCGGAGAATTTGGGAACTGAGCTTCTTTGTTTTGAAAATGTGGTCGGCGTCGTCTCGATCTTTCGCACTGTTTCGTTCTAGCTTCGATAAGATGAAATCGTATGCGTCCGGTGCAAAAAGACGTAAGTTCTTAAACACAGCGAACAAGCCTGTAATAACAACGATGCCAGAGCGGATATTGTCCTCAACTCGTTAACATGGCCTTTTCCAGCGGCGGCCCAATCGACTGAAGCCTGGATGAACGTCGGGAGTGAGGCCTTGCTCATCGGCAATGCGCTGAAGAAATCCGGTCAGCTGCTCACGCTCGCGCTGAGACAGCGCTGCGCAGAGTGAATCGTTGTGTTCCTGTCCGACGCGACCGATGTCACGGAGTGCCGCCTGCCCCTTATCGGTCAGGTGGAGCTCATATGTGCGCCGATCATCTAGGCTATTTTGTCGCTTCACAAGCCCGCGCTCCTCCAACTCGTCGATGATCGCCACCAAACCGCTTGGGTGCATGTGAAGCACCTCAGCCAGTCCTTGCTGGCTCAGCCCTCCGGATTTGCGGAGTACCCCGAGAATGCCCGCATGCGGCGGCGAGAGACACAAACGAGCAAGTCGCTCCGCGAATTTGCCAGCAGCGTGTGTGTGCAGTTTCCCCAGGCATGCTTCTGTGCGAGTCGGATTATCAGCTGGGATCGTCGGTCGCCGAATCCGGCGCAGATGCTGGGTAATACGCAACGCGCCCAAATCCCAAGAGCACGGTTCGGTGTCCGACGAGGTTCACCTTCGGAGTGCGCGGCGTCATAAATGAATCGGTGAACCGTTACAATTTCATGCGCCTCGGTGATCTTGACCGTGCCGCACGGAAGAGGATGGCTCACGATGCGTCTCGAGCCAATTCTCCTGGCTAGCCCGTCGCTTCACTTCCGAGAGTTTCCAGTACCTTTTCTTGCGTGACGACAGCCTGTCGCAATACGTTAACCGCAGGGCTCTGTTCTCTTGCCAAGGCAGCAGCCAGCAGGTACGGGGGGCAATGTGGCGCTGCTGAAACTTTCGTTGGAAGTTTTTCGCGGCTTCAAATGCAAGTTTGAGGTCAGAGGAAATGGGCAGCTCACGTGAGGCCGAGACAGGCTTGGAATGCGACAGAAGTTCTTCGATCCTGGTCAGGATTTGAGCAGCAAGTCCCGAAGGGAAAAAAGAGATGTGGGCTTTGACCGGCAGAATCGACTGGAGCCTGTGTTCTCGATGGATTTCCAAAAACAAGTTCTCAATCATGCCCTGGTCTTCAATAATCAACCCAACGACCAAGTCTTCTAGGCACATCTCCTCGGCGCCACGTTGCCCCGTTCTCCATCGTGCGGCGAATACCGCTTGTCTTGCGCGCTGTGAAAATGTGTCAAACATCTCGGGGAACATACTACTGGCTGCTAGCGGATTTCCTTTGGTTAGCACCAAATCTGAAAAGTTCTGATCAAAACGGATTCAACCTGGCCGCTACTTTCGCGATTTGAGAGCGACAGTTATCTGTCACCAGCAGAAGACCAGCTTACCTCTACGAGTGTCTCTTGGTTTATAATGGGAGTGGGTGCGCCTTCCGAACGATTGCTCGCTGGGGAAATCCCATGAACCCACGATGGCCACCGACGTGTTCCTGGCGAGAATCCAGGAGCAAGACCCGCTTCCGCGCTCTGGTCTATTTGTGCTCCTCTCTGCTTGTCGCTGGATTTCTTTTCGCCCAGGGGGAGGAGAACCTCCGCAAGCGGCGCGAAGACATGGTGCAGACGCAGATTGCCGCGCCGCGCGGGAGAGGAGCGGAAAGGGTGCAAGACTCGAGCGTCCTCGATTCAATGCGCAAGACACCGCGTGATCGCTTTGTGCCCGCCGAACTCGTACCCTATGCCTACGATGACCGGCCAGTCCCCATTGGTTATGGTCAAACCATCTCGCAACCTTACATCGTGGCCAAGATGACAGAACTCCTTGAGCCGAAAAGGGAGCACCAAATACTCGAAATTGGCAGCGGCTCAGGCTATCAAGCCGCGGTTCTTTCCCCGCTGGTTGCACAGGTGTATACCATCGAAATCATCGAGCCGCTCGGCACCGCCGCCCGCCAGCGATTGGCCGCTCTAGGCTACAAGAATGTCGAGGTGCGCGTGGGTGACGGCTACTTCGGCTGGCCCGAGAAAGCGCCCTTCGACGGCGTTATCGTGACAGCCGCGGCTAACCACATTCCGCCCGCTTTGATCGAACAGCTGAAGCCCGGCGGAAGGATGGTGATTCCAGTGGGCAATCCTTTCCAAACTCAGATGCTCATGCTGGTCACCAAGGGCAGAAAAGGACCGCGTGACCTCCAGGTACGGAACTTGATGCCCGTGGCCTTTGTTCCACTGGTCGGCGGGCCGCGATCGAACTGAAAAGCACGGGCATCTCGTACTCGTTGCTTTTGGCGGCGGACGGCGAAGCGACTGACGGCAATAATCTGTGTGTGTCTATGATCAGATTCGCTGCATCTTTGTCGGCATCCGGTGCCGTGAAGCAGCGCTTCTGCTGATATCAGCGTCGGTGTTGTCCTACCAGGTCATACTGGTGCGCGCCTTTTCCATCGGCCAGTGGCACCACTTCGCCTACATGGTCATTTCGATTGCGCTTCTCGGCTTTGGCGCGAGCGGCACCCTGCTCGCGGCATTGGAGCGGGGCCGGACGGACACCGCCATGTTGTTGCATGGCTCCCAAGCGGGTTGGTTCGCAATTTCTGCGACATCGTTTGCGGTCGCGCTGCCGGTTTCTTTCTGGCTTACGCAGCGTGTTCCTTTTGACGCGTTTCTGATTGTCTGGGAAACGCGACAAGTTCTGTATCTGGGATGCTACTACCTCTTATTGTCCGTTCCATTCTTCGCTGCCGCGACCGCCATCGGTCTCGCGCTTACCAGCGAATCAGAGAAGTGTCCCCGCCTTTACGCCTATAACATGGCCGGTTCAGGCGCAGGCGCACTTCTAGCAGTGGTCGCGTTGTCCATCGCGCGCGTGGAATGGGCGGTGTTAGGTGTTATGGGTCTCGCGCAGGGTGCTGCAGTAGTTGCCTTGCTCGATAAGAAGCTGTTTGTTGATCGAGGCTCACGCTGGCTCTTTGCCGCCGCTGGAGTTGCGATCATGGCGATTGTGACGCTCGCTTACGTCTTTCGTCCACCCACGGTCCGTTTGTCGCAGTATAAGGGACTCAGCTATGCGCTCAACCTTCCTCACGCACAGGTGGTGGCCGAGCGATCCAGCCCTCTCGGCCGTGTAGACGTCGTTGTCAGCCCGGCCATCCGCGAAGCCCCGGGCCTTTCGCTAGTAGCGCCATCCGATGCGGTCCCGCCATGGCAGCTCGGGCTCTACGTGGACGCGGAAAGTGCCGGAACTATCACTGCGTTTAACGGCGACACCAGTACACTCAACTATCTCGACTGGATGATCACAGCGGCTCCTTATTTCGCTCTTCAGGATGCGCCCCGGGACTTACGTGTCTGCGTCCTTGGTGCCGGTGGCGGCGCGGGAGTTTTGCTGGCGCTGCGGCACACCGCCCGCCAAGTGGACGCAGTCGAGCTCGACCCCAATGTGCCGGAGTTGTTGCGCGGAGAATTTCGTGACTTCGCTGGCGGGCTCTACGATCGGCCTGAAGTACGCGTCCACCGTGCGGAGGCACGCGCTTTTGTACAGGCGGCGCACGGGACCTGGGACGTCATCGACCTCTCGCTGGTCGACTCCTTTGCGGCATCGGCGGTGGGCGTTGGTGCTGTAAACGAGAACTATCTTTACACTCGCGAGGCTTTCGAGGCTTTTCTAAGCCACCTCCGTCCAGGCGGCGTGCTGGCGGTCACGCGTTGGGCGCGAATGCCGCCGCGTGATGAGCTGAAGCTATTCGCCACGGCAGTCGCGGCGCTAGAGCGGATGGGTCTGAATCCAACTGAGCGTTTGGTGCTGATACGAAGTTGGGCGATGGCGACGCTCTTGGTGAAGAAGGAACCGTTCAGGACTCCAGAATTGTCTTCCTTACGCCGATGGACCGAAGAGCGCTTGTTCGATGCATCCTATTTTCCCGGCATCGCGGCGAATCAGCATAACCGTTTCAATGTATTGGAGCACGATTATTACTTCGAGGCAGCAAGCGCCTTCCTTGCCGGAGGCCAACGCCGGGAACAATTTTTCCGCGACTACGCTTTTAACGTGAGGCCCGCCACCGACGATCGTCCGTACTTCTTCCACTTCTACCGCTGGCGCGCGCTTGGCTTAATGTTCCGCACCTTCCGGCAGTCGTGGATTCCGTTCTCGGAGTGGGGTTACCTCATCCTGGTCGCAACACTTGTACAGGCGACCCTGTTGGGGATCCTGCTGATTGTTTCTCCTCTGGCCCTGCTGCACCGTCGCATCCCACCCGTTGATTCGCCGGTTGCAAGGCCGCGGCCCCGCGGGAAAGTACGCCTGCGAGTCCTTCTTTACTTTCTCGCATTGGGTCTGGGTTATCTGTTCGTGGAAATGGCGCTGATCCAGCGGTTGGTTTTCTTTCTTGCTGATCCCATCTATGCCGTGGCTGTGGTTCTTGCGGGCTTGTTATTTGTCTCCGGATTGGGCAGCGCATTTGCTGCGCGGCAACTACGAAAGGGAATCTCGGCAACACGGTTAGCGTGTTTGGCCGCCATCGTAGTAGCCGTCACAGGCACCGTCTATGCACTCGGGTTGCACACCATACTTACGCCGCTGCTCAGTTGGCCGCTCTCGGCCCGAATGGTCATCGCATTCACAGTGATACTGCCGTTCGCAGCCATGGGCATGCCTTTTCCTCTTGTCCTGCGCCAGCTTGGCCAAACCCGCGCAGAGCTGTTGCCCTGGGCCTGGGCTATTAATGGCTGTGCCTCCGTAGTCGCTGGTCCCCTAGCCACCCTGCTGGCTCTCGGTGCTGGGCTTCCAATCGTGCTGCTTGTGGCCTCGGCGTGTTATGCGGTGGCGGCACTGCTGGCAGGCACGTGGCAAAAAGGGTTTGTCTGAGCCTTTCGCGAAAGCCACTCGATCAGTGGCAATAACTCCGGCAAACTATTGATTTGCTTTCTAGTTTTCTCAACATCCTTCTCTAATCGACAGGCAACAAAAAGTGGCTTCCTAGCCAACCCTGCACCTGCCACGAAGGGCCCTCGCCGGTGATGGCGGCGAATAAAAAGCGCTGAACCAGCCAAAATCTTACCAGTGCAGGAGATATGTACGATTTGCGCGGCCGGCTCTGCCGGAGAAGCATTGGTGTATGGCGGCTATGGTCAACTTGGGGCCAGCGGAAATCGCCTGGATGTGGAAGGATACGACCGTGAGGCCGATTACGACCTACTCGTCGATGAAGCTAAGAAAATTCTTTTGGGCCGGAGAGCAGCTTTGATCGTCTCGCACGTATGCTGAAGTGGAAATTGCTCTGTTCAAATGACGAATTAACGATGGAGCTGCTTCCCGTGGGCAAGATGGGAGCTTTCGTCCTAAACCAGCTTTCGCCCGCGTGCTCCTTCGCGATCGTACGCGGGTGCTTGTTGTCGCGCAGGGCGACAAATTTCTATGATCACTTTCGGTCCACTCCAGGAACCCGATTTGAGCCACGGTTCAGGCCGGACCCAGGCGCACTTCTTCATCGTGTCAGCCGTCAATCCTTCACCCCAGCGCGAGGCGCGTGTCTCAGGGAGATTGGCGAATGGGCATCTTGGCGTCGCGAGCGGATACAGGTTCGACGCCGGACGGCCTGACCGTGGGTTCGTATTAAGTCGTCGCGCCAGCAGCGGCAGTCAGCTCAAGGACCTTCGCTGCCTTCCCTGCGTCCGCGACGCCGAAGATCAGGATCGAAGCATTCGTCACCGCCTCGGTCCCGCAGTAGCCGTAGTTGATGTTGATTCCAGCGTCGCCCAGCCGCGATGCGGCGCGTCCCAACTCTCCCGGACGGTGAGCCAGCTTCACGTTCGCAACCTCAGTCTCTGTGTAGTCTGCGCGTTGTTGATCGAGAACCGCTTTGGCCGCTGTGTGATTGTCCAAAACGAGATGAATCGAACTCTTGCCCTTCTCAGAAGGGAACGATTGAAACGCGAGGATGTTGACGTTCTGATCGGCGAGAGCCTGGCACAGCTTTCCAAGCGTTCCAGGCTTGTCTTCCTGGCGGATTGTGAACTCCTTAGCGATAGGCATGGTAGGAACCTCCTTGTCGTACCTCGGGGATGGGCTGGGAAGTTCCTGCGAGATGCAGCGTTGTCCAAAATCCTACTCCCACGATGTGGGTGTATCAAGCTTATTGGCGAGACTGTCAAGATGGCATTCTCGCAGTGCAGATGGGGATCGCGGCATGGTTCATCCGTGGACCTAACGGTGGGTAGTACAGGAAATATGCGTAGGCATCTTGCGCCTTAGCAGAATTGGGGAAAGCAAAATATACCGCCCTTTCCGTTGTCGTGTAATTGACGACAGAAAGAAGGCTCCCTGGCAATTTTGTGTTGGGGCCTGTTCACTGTTTGTGGAAACTGCGTCCTTACGAACCCCAACTGGAACAATCCGGGTGCTATTGCCAATTCCCGTTGGTGGTTCAAAGCCGATGTTGCCGGTGTCAAGCGGCCGAGTGCTTACGTTCTTTGCATTCGCGGCAGAGCCGCGTCCAGGGCACTGCTTCCAGACGAGCCTTAGAGACAGGCTGCTTGCATACCTGGCGCACTCCGAATGTACCCAGCTTGATCCGAGCGAGTGCCTCCTCGATTGCTCGTAAGAGAGGAGCGTCGGTTTGGTGTAAACGGATCTGAAGTTCCGCTTCCGCATCGGCATTGGCTTGGTCAATCAGATCTCCCTCTAAGCCACCTGCGGCTGGCACCCGGGTTCCCGCGTCTCCCTGGACAGACGACAACTCACGCTGCTTCTCGAGCAACAGTCCCTTGTACCATTGCAGATCTTTCGCGCTTGCCACTGGCTCTCCAATCATGAACGAGCGCCCTGGTCGGAAGTCTCTCGTCGAGTTCCTTGTGGAGGATCCGTCTTCTAGCTCTTCTTTGAGGTCACTGCATAAAAGGCTGCCCACCGCTGCTCTATGTTTTTGCTTTTGCAGTGTGGACAGGCGATCCCGCCTTTTTCATGCTCAGAAATAGTCAGGATTTTCGAGAATGCTTTCTTGCAAGCTAGACAGAAATAATTGTAGTGGGGCATAGCTCCCTCCCCATCGCGAGCCCTTATTGCCGAATGCTAGACGCACGTCCCGCTGGCGTCAATCAGGACCGGTCGGAATCAGTTTCAGGGTATGTGCCTGGCTCCCGATGGATCGCATCTCCTTGTGGCCAACAAGCTGGACGTCTCGGTCGCCATCATTGACCCCGACAATCCTTCCAGTGCTCAAACCATTTCCGTGCCCATCACAGGGAGTAATTCGCCCATCCCGCCTGCGCCGAGCGGCGCTGTGATCTCATAGGGGCCCAGGTGTGTGCCTGGAGCGAGAAGCATAAGTGGTCGTGATTATAACCCCGAGAAGCCTTCGTGGAGTTCCTCCAGCTCTCAAGTGCCTGAAAAACGTTGTGGACAAGTGAATTCCGGCAGCAACTCCGATAACGGGCCTCCACGCGTTCCGTTACAACTGGAGTCCAATTCCGCAGCAGTTCCGAAAGTAACCTGGCTATTGCTGGCGGCGTTCTGTGGCAAACTTTCCCCATAACAACACTTTCTGAAATCCCCCTTTCCCCTCTTCCTCTAAGTGCTGTGATATCAAGGCCAAAATTCGGTCTTGTCGAGTGTCTGGAATCTGTAGATTCCGACACTTTCATGCCCGACAGGCAGCTGTTGACACAGTCAGGAAAAGCAGATATTCTGATAATCAGATTTATGAAGAAAACCAGCATAACCGTCACGGAAGCTTCGCGCAATTTTGCGGACTGCGTTAACCGCGCGCACTATCAGAACGTTACGTTTGTGCTTCTGAAGAACGGTGAGCCGGTCGCGCGACTTGTGCCGGACAACGAAAAGGTTTGTGTTGGCCGCGATTTGGCCGAGGCTCTGGCTAAAACCGACTTGCCCGAGAGCGAAGCCAGAGCGTGGCATCGCGACTTGGAAGCTGCTCGCAAGAGCCTCAAGGCACCGGCCGACAAATGGCGATAATCCTGGACGCGGACGTCGTCATTCGGGGCGAGAAAGGTACTTTTGACCTGAGGCGCTGGGTTACGTCACGTCCGAATGATCGATTTGAGATTGCTGCCATCACGGTTGCCGAGCTATGGCATGGAGTGGAACGAGCGACCGGAAGACATAAGGTCGCGCGGCAGCGTTACCTGGACGCCGTTCTGGAGTCCCTGCCGATCATCCCCTACACCGAACAGACTGCATACGAGCATGCACGTCTCTGGGCCGCATTGGAGGTCTCCGGGAAAATGATTGGCTTCTATGACCTGATAGTCGGGGCAACCGCTCTGGAGCGCGGCAGCAAAGTAGCCACGTTCAACAAAAGGCACTTTGGTCAAATAAGAGGACTAAGTGTTATCGAACCGAAATAGTTCCTCGTCAAATATCCACGTAGGTCTCTCGACGCCATGGCGCTCGCTTGTCCAAACTTGTCCATTTGAGAGCGGCCCGAAAAGCAACAAATGACGCCATGAAAGCAACTTATAGTAGGTTGATTTATTTCCTGGCTCGGGACCAGGAGGTCGAAGGTTCAAATTCTTTCGCCCCGACCACTCTTCCATCCACGTTCTAGTTTTTGACTACGGCACCGTAGACGAGCAAGCTCAAGACCTGTTCCTGAGGATTCTGTATTCATCACTCCAGAGGCGCTGCAATATCGACAACATTTACATTGTAGACAAGGAGGGCTCCGTGAAAACGTCTCGCTCCGTTGTCGTCACCATGCGTCTGCCGACAGAGATTGCAAAGCGGCTCAAACGGATGGCCAAGCGACATGGATGGACACCTAGCGATGCCAGCGCTCGGCTGGTCGAGGAGGGCCTCAGGCGGTCGGAATTCGCGTTTATCGACTTTCGCGATTCATCTGCGGGCCGGCAAGCTTACATCCAAGGGAGTACGCTTGCTGTGTGGGAGGTGGCGCTTCTCGTTCAGAGCTATAGGGCGAATGTCTCCTCCGTAGCGCGACATCTCAAATGGCCAGAGGCGAAAGTCCAAGCCGCTATCAATTACACAAAGGCCTTTCCGGAAGAGATCGAGAGCGCACTGTCTGAGAACACCGCGACGGATTTCGAAGCACTGAAGCGCATGTTGCCACAGGCCGCCGAATTCGTCTCCAGGAACTCATCGAAGAGCTGATATGCTCAAATTTCTTTTGGATGAGCATATCTCGCCGACGGTTGCAGATGGTCTCCGCCGTCGCGACCGGTTGTTGTCAGTTGCAAGACTCGGCGTGTTTGCGCCAGGCCGCCAGACAAGGGTTGACGTTCGTTACCTACGACCGAAGGACGATTCCACCTCTGCTCAAAATCTGGGCCGAAGAAGAGCGAAAGCACGGGGGCGTGATTTTTGTCGACGAAAAGACCATCTTGCCATCGGATACTGGAGGCCTGGTACGAGCCTCAAGAAAGCCGCGAAATGGCACTGGACCAATCGAGTCTGCTTCTTGCGCCGTTGAGCTGGCTGCACACCCTCTAGCGCGAATGGCTCGCAGCAGTAAGGACTTTTATCTGGTTTCCGTCGTTCCAGCATGACTTTCGCCGCAGGTGTGCCCACAGAATTTTTCTCACTGTAGGGGTGCAGTCGGAAGCAATTGGGTACAGCTTGGGTGTGCGCCGGGATAAACCGGCGCGCTATGCCTCGAGTTGCGCTGTTGGTGGGCTGTGAGGCTGTAACTAGCGGCGGTCCTCATCAATGGACATCACGCTCGATTCATGTTCGGTATTCTTCGATGACGTTCTCAATCGCGTCGGGCGCTTGGCCTTCATAGCTTAGTCCGATGAGAAGGACAACAATTAGCGGGCATTCAGACGGTTACAATCGAAAGGCGAGAAAATGCTGCACGATAGAGGTGATGATCCATGGTGAGAAGGCGGAATCCATTTTCGACCGCATGAGCCCCGATCAAGAAATCGGCGAGTAGGCGTCGCTGGCCGGTCCCGGGCTGTTTTCGACGACGGCCAATATAAAGTTGGAATGCCTGGCCAGCCGTGCGCCAGACGGCTTCGCCCAGATTCCAGTGCACTGCAATTCCTGTTTCCCTGCAGAAAGAATCAAGAAAGGCCTCATTTCGGGACGGAGCGGCCAGAAGTTCCGCGAAGACCGGCGCCGCAATGACAAGGCCGCCACGCCCAAGTGCGGCGTCAAGAGCCGAACGCGCCAGCGTGTTCAGGGAATCATCCTCGTTCCAGAGGGCCACAAGGATGTTGGTGTCAATCGCGGTGGTCATCGCCCGCGCAGTTCACGCACCCATTGCACGACGGCCTTTCTGCCGCGACCAATGCCATGGCTCCCGATGCCTCGATATTTTTCAAAGGGGCTCTTAGTTCGCACGGGTCGGACGCGAACTGAGCTGCCATCTTTTTCGAAGAGCAGCTTGTCGCCAGGCTGAACGCCCAGGGCGCGGCGAATCTCATGAGGCACAGTGATCTGTCCCTTGCTTGTAATTCTTGCCTGTCTCTTCACCGCCAATCCTCCCTTCCTTACTTTAACACTTTGCTCCTTACTTGCGGAAGTGCGAAGTCATTCGTGTCAAAACACCGGAGATCATACTTGCCTGATTGTCAATCTCCCATAAATATGGGAGATTGTCCTCATGAAGACCACTTTGGAAATTCCCGATCCCATCTTTCGTCGTGCCAAATCCGTTGCGGCCGAACGCGGAATCCCTTTTCGCGAATTTGTCACGGAAGCGGTGAAGGACAAACTGGTTGCCGACGCCAAGGCAGCGGAACAGCCTTGGATGGCTGCTTTCGGGAAGCTCCGGCACTTGCGTAAAGAAACCGCGAAAATTAACCGTCTCATCGAAGAGGAGTTCGAACAGATTGAGGCCGAAGATCGGCAATGATTTTGGACACGAACGGGCTATTCGCCCTCGCAGAAGGTGAGTTGCGCCTCGAACCGATCCTTCGAAAGGCGACCCAAATCGCTGTTCCGGTCATCGTCTTGGGCGAATACCGATATGGTATCCAGCAATCTCGCGAGCGGCAACGCTACGAACACTGGCTGGTCGAATACCTTCAGAAGTTCCGGGTGTTGGACATGGATGAGCAGACAACGATCTCCTATGCCGCCGTTCGCGGTGAACTCAAACGAGCCGGAACCCCGATTCCTTCCAATGACGTTTGGATTGCGGCTCTCTGTCGCCAACACTCTCTTCCGGTGCTAAGCCGAGACCGGCACTTCGATCTCGTCCCTGGACTCCGCCGCATCGATTGGTGACTGAAGGGCAGTGAATAGTGGCTAGACGGGAAAGAGTAGGGACCCCGGTTCGTAACGTCCCCCCACGATAGGGAGCACACCAAAGAAGTCAGACATTCCTTTCCTCCGGTTCCTCGGAAGGGAATGGCGAAGCAGCTCAATCCACCTAAACGCGAGGACGAGTGAAATCGGAGCATACTCCGCCTACAATAAATTGAAGGTCCCGTGGGCACGCTTCGAATTTAGGTTCTATTGGAGCCAATGATGCCGGAACTTCGAAGCCCACTCCACAGCGATCCAACCCATCCTTGTGGAACAACACGTCATTCCTAATCTGGTCGTAGTGTCCCGGCATGCCCGCAGTGCCCCAACCAAGCCAGAAGTGAAGAGCTCCCACCAACTGTAGCGGTACAAAAAGTACCGTCGTTTTCGGTGGCGTGCTAGCCTAGTTTGACGAAAATGTATCGCACCTCGCAGACCTTTTTGGAGATGAGATAAGACGTGCCTCGACTCTTCGCACTCACTACATCTGGCGGTTCCAAAAGGAAGCTCGTGTCGTCTATTGCATTTTTTGTTGGGGCGATCCTCGCGGCCTGCGGAGTCGGTCAAATCATATTGGCAAACGATTCAAGCACGTTCGCACTGTTCGGTTTCGGAGTAGTGGGCGTAGTATTTGCAATCAAGATTCTGAACAATTGGCGGCAGGGCCTTTACATCTTTTTTGGCTGGCTTTTCGTCGAAGATTTCGCTCGCAAGCACCTCGGCAACAACCCGGCGATATTCTTTGCCAAGGATGTCTTGGTGGTTCTGGTTTATCTCTCTTTCTACTTTGAGGGAAGAAACAGGAAGGAAAAAGCGACTTTCCGACCTCCATTCCTGATACCACTCCTGATTTTTTTCTGGCTTGCAGCCGGTCAGGTATTTAATTTCGCTTCGACCAGTGTGCTTTTCGGCTTCCTGGGACTGAAGCTCTACTTCCTCTATATTCCCTTGATGTATCTGGGCTACGCGCTGATGGACTCAGAGCTGGACCTTCGCCGCTTTTTCATGTTCAACGCGATGCTAATTTTCGTCGTCGCCTCACTGGGAATCGCGCAGTCTATAATTGGACCAACTTTTCTAAATCCTGCAGTCCTCCAAGAAGATATACGCGAAATGAATAACTTGTACCGCGTATCGCCGATTACGGGTTTGGCAGCGTACCGCCCCAGCTCCGTTTTCGTAAGCGCTGGTCGCTTCCAGGACTTCCTGATTGCCAGTTGGATTATTATTCTCGGATTTGGTGGCTACCTCATCCTTCGCACTAAAAAAGGACGAACTGTAACATTTATAACAATCGGGGTACTTGCAGGCGCTGCGCTGATGAGTACATCTCGTGGAGTGATGATGTGGAGCGGCGGCAGTGCACTGGTGATTATGGCGGCATTCGTCTGGGGTGCTCCCTGGAGACAAAGAGAAGCGAGCCGTGTCGTTCTTTCGATTCAACGTGTAATTTTGCTCGGAGGTCTTGCGGTCGTAATTCTCTCCGCGATATACCCCGAGGAGGTTAATTCTCGACTTGCCGTTTATTCAGAGACGCTAAGCCCTTATAGCACGGCCAGCGAGCTTGCGTGGCGGACCCGCGAGTATCCCATGAGGAATTTTTTGGCAGCTTTCGATACCCCACGTTGGATGTACGGCTACGGAACCGGAACAGCTTCGCTCGGTATTCAGTATGTGGCGCGAGTTTTGCACACTCCGTCCCCGGGAATAGGCGTGGAGAATGGTTATGGGCAACTCGTAATTGAGATGGGCGTCGTCGGCTTGCTTCTTTGGCTAGTTCTTGGCGCTTCGCTTGCGCTTTCGGCGTGGAAAATTGTGAAACAACTGCGGGGTTCGCCCTGGTTCCCGATGGCTTTTGTCATTTTCTGGTTTATCTTTCTCATTTTTTTCCCATTGGGTTACACTAGTCTCTCTTTCTATCAGGATTTCTTGATGAACGCTTATCTCTGGATTTTAATCGGCATTCTGTACAGGCTGCCGAGCATCGCGCTTTCCGCACAGTTCGTAGCGGAGGGTAGAGAGGTCCCCAGTCGAGCTCCACAGCAAGCGACTGTACCTTCGGTTGTGGCGATGAATCAAGGAGTCTAGCCAGCCTGCTTTCCCAATTAAAACGTTAAGGGTAAACTAAATTCTCCCTTATAGGGACTCGGGTTGCATAAAGGGCCTTTCGTACTGATGTCCTCCCACTCGGATTCTGCTGTTGAAATTCAGCGTCGTTACTATACGGAAACGGCGAAACGATATGACCACATGCATGCGCATGAGGGATCAGGGGACCCTTCCAACCTTAAATACGTGACCGCGCTTTTTCAGAGCGCGGGCGTGCAATCCGTTCTTGAAGTTGGTTGTGCTACGGGCAGAGCCTTACGGACGCTGCAAAATGCGCTTCCTAATTCTTTCGTTTGCGGCCTCGAACCTGTTGGCGCTCTTCTTAGAGAGGCCACCAAGGCAGGCGACCACGAGCGTATCTCCTGGATTCGGGGAGTGGGAGAATCGCTGCCTTTTGCAGATCGTAGTTTTGATGCCGTCTGCGAATTCAGCACCTTACATCATGTGCCCGACCCGGCGCCTGTAGTCAGAGAGATGCTTCGTGTTGCGCGCAAGGTAGTTCTCATTGCGGATAGCAATCGCTTCGGTCAGGGGTCAATGATGGCCCGTCTGATCAAGTTTGCGCTCTATAAGACTGGTCTGTGGCGAAGTTACTGGTTGTTGCGCACGAGAGGAAAGGGATACATCCTGGACGAAGGCGACGGTCTCGCCTATTCCTACAGCGTCTACGATAGCTATGACTTAGTTGCCCAGTGGGCGGATCGCATAGTTCTAGTTCCCGCAAACCGTGGGAACGCCCCTAGTTGGTTCCATCCGCTTCTGAACCGCGATGCCATTCTCTTGTTTGCCTTCAACGAAGCAGACTAATTGACTCATTCCTACGCTGGAAATTTGGTCTGGTAGTCGCGCAGCGGCGAGCCATTTTAACCGCTGCAGATGTTGACCAAGCGGTGATCGATTTAGAACAGTTTGTCGCGCAGGCCGTCGACACAGAAAGCAATGTCGTTTCCGCTCGGCAGTCTTTGGGAACAGCGCGAGCCTTTCAGCTATCGGCTTATGACGCGGTTTACCTGGATCTTGCGCGGAGTCAGAGGTTGATGTTGGCAACGCTTGACGATCGGCTCCGCGCTGCGGCAACACAAGCTGGGGTCTCGCTCCTTCGCTAACGACGGCTGTCGTGCGCCACGGACGAAGGCTCGAATATTTCACGAGACAATCCGGCCTCGGGGACGTTCGCGCAAGCAGCCGTTGATGGTGCAATCGGCAATTTGTGCTGAAGCTGACATCGCACGAGCAAGCGTTCCGGCCCGGACGACTGGGCCTTTAGGCATACACGCGACTTCCTGCCAACATTCATGGATTGCGAGGCCAGAATGGAATGATCGTCAGAATGCTCCCATTCTAATGTATGCCGAGAACGACCATGTTGTCTCCCTAGAATTGCACTCGAAGCAGGGTCCAGAGGCTGTTTGCCTAGGCAACGTGAGCTAATCAAACCGATTCTATCGCTCATAATGTGCCACAATATGAGCGATAGAAGGGTCGCCTATAGCTCATGACTTGGAATTGGCAAAAATCTGATTGGCCAAATTTCACCTGGAATCGGGCGCGCCTCGAAAAAGCAGAGCAGGAGTTTCTGCTGGGGGGCGGCGTTCTCGTCGGCACGGTTAAGCATTTGCCCGAGGAAGATCGCCAACAGCTAACGGTCGACGCGATGAGCACCGAGGCGGTAACGACTTCAGAAATCGAGGGGGAGATTCTCGACCGTGCCAGCGTTCAGTCGTCAATTCGCAAACAACTTGGCTTGACCGTAGACGAGCGTCGCGTGCGACCTGCCGAGCACGGTATCGCGGAAATGATGGTTGCTTTGTACCGCTCGTTTTCCGAACCGCTGTCCCAAGAAATGCTATTTCGGTGGCACGAAATGATCGTTTCTGGCCGGCGCGATTTGAAGGATGTTGGCAGATTCCGAACGGGCACGGAACCGATGCAGGTTGTCTCTGGCAGAATCGACGCGCCGCGTGTGCATTTTGAAGCCCCACCATCGTCACAGGTGGCTTCCGAAATGAATCGCTTTCTTGAGTGGTTCCAGCAAACACGAAAAGACGGCCACCAACCGCTTTCAGCGCTGACGCGAGCTGCCGTCGCGCACCTCTATTTTGAGAGCATTCATCCTTTCGAGGACGGTAACGGGAGAATAGGCCGTGCAATTGTGGAAAAATCTCTGGCAGAGAGCCTGGGACAGCCGACGTTGATTGCGCTCGCGGCCACTATTCTTCTTCGGCGAAAGGCCTACTACGAAGCGCTGGAAGCGGGGAACAAACAAAATGAGATCACAAACTGGGTGGCGTGGTTTGCCGGACTTACGATAGAGGCACAACGACGCACCATTGCACTCGTCGAGTTCCTTATCGACAAGACAAAGTTGCTTGATCGCTTAAAAGGCGAGTTGAACGAAAGACAGACCAAGGCGCTGATGCGGATGTTCCGCGAGGGCCCGGAAGGGTTCAAGGGCGGCCTAAGCGCGGGAAAGTACTCGACGATTACTGGCTCATCGCCTGCAACTACGACACGCGATCTATCGGGCCTCGTCTCGAAGGGGGCCTTAACCAGGGACGGAGAACTACGCCACGCCCGGTATCGCCTGAATGTCCCGCTTCGCGCCGTTCGGCAGGTGAACGTCAATGAGCAAGGCGAGTTGGTAGAAGCATGAAGAAATCTACGAAATCCAAGCATGCGACTGCCGAAAGATTACGCCATTTTTTAGGGTGCTGCGTTGGGTGCAGCTAAAAAGTAGAATGGCGCTTGCACGGTGGTAAGCGACCAGATGCGTCACTTACAATTTTGAACCGACCCCTGTTAATCGAACGCTCTCTTTGTTCCGAGAGATCCGATAATGGACTGAACCCTTGAATTGAGACATTCCGGATGGGCACACTTGCAGAGGCTTCCCAACGATAACTGTGTATGCCGCCAGCGAAGCAGCTCTCCTTTCATTCGCGCGCACTTGGACCTCAGCTTTGCAGGATCGCAAGATCCGCGTGAACGTGCTGAGCCCGGGCGAGATCGCTATGGCTGCACTCTTCCTGACGTCAAGGGATTCGAGCTTTGTCACTGGAATCGAACTCGGCGTGGACGGAGGCATGGGGCAAGGTTGAATGTAGACGTGCGTGGGCGCAAGCCGGAGACTCCCACCGAAGCTCTCTGGAGACGTCAAGAGGCTCTCGACGGGAAGCCAGGATGGTAACGATTCCCGGAATAAATCATCTAACGTGGTGCGCAGGGCGACGACTCCGGAACGATGGCCACTCTTTACCGGTACTTTAAGGATTTTTGGAAGCTTGCGGTCGTCGCACTCATCCTGGCGGCGATTAATCAGGTATTCTCGCTGCTGGACCCACTCATTTTCCGACACATCATTGATTCCTATGCAACTCGCTACCGGGAGTATTCAAGCCCGCAGTTTGTCCGCGGAGTGACCCTGTTGTTGGCGGCTGCAGTCGGTGTGGCGCTGGTGTCGCGTATCGCAAAGAATTTCCAAGATTATTTTGTGAACGTGATCACCCAGAAAGTTGGCGCTCGTATCTACACCGACGGTGTCCGACACTCTTTGGATCTTCCGTACGCCCTGTTCGAGGATCAGCGCAGCGGAGAAACGCTCGGAAAGTTGCAGAGAGTTCGAAGCGACGTTGAGAAGTTCATAGCGTTGCTTGTAAACATGGTCTTCACGACGCTAATTGGCCTGGTCTTCGTGACCATTTATGCGGCCAAAGTGCATTGGTCGATCGCTCCGGCCTATTTGCTGACTGTCCCTCTTCTCGGAGGCTTGAGTTCGTTGCTGAGCCGCAGAATCAAGACCGTTCAAAAACGTATTGTGAATGAGACGACAGCGCTTGCCGGCGCAACGACGGAATCGCTGCGAAACATCGAACTGGTAAAGAGTCTCGGTCTCGCGCAACAAGAAATCGATCGCCTCAACTCCACCACGAATAAGATTCTCAAACTGGAACTTGAAAAGGTTCGCTACCTTCGCAGCCTCAGTTTTGTTCAAGGTAGCATCGTAAATCTTCTGCGGACTTCGATCTTGTTTCTGATGCTGTATCTCATCTATACGCAGCGCATTACCGTCGGACAGTTTTTCTCGCTCTTTATCTATTCGTTCTTTATTTTTGGTCCCCTTCAGGAATTGGGAAACGTGGTCAACGCCTATCGCGAGACCGAAGCATCGCTCGACAACTTCGAACAGATTCTCAGAATGCCGGTGCAACCGAAACCGGAGCACCCTGTAGCACTGGCCTCGTTGGAAACACTCGAGTTCGACCAGGTCACTTTCCAGCATCAGTCCGCGTCTTCACCGGCGCTTAGCGGAATCTCTTTCCGCGTGAAACGCGGGGAGACGGTTGCGTTTGTGGGACCGTCTGGCGCAGGCAAGACCTCGCTCGTGAAACTTTTGGTTGGTCTCTATTGGCCCATGAGCGGTCATATCCTCTATAACGGAACCCCGGAGGATGAGGTTGCGATCGAAGATCTGCGAGATCGACTCGGACTTGTCACCCAGGATACGCAACTCTTTTCCGGCACGATCCGTGAGAACCTGCAATTCGTGAGGCCTGATGCCACCGACGAGGAATGTCTCGAAGTCCTGCGTCACGCCGCCGTCGAGGGTTTATTACTGCGAGCGGATCACGGACTCGACTCGAAGATCGGCGAAGGTGGAGTCAAAGTCTCAGGTGGAGAGAAGCAGCGAATTTCCATCGCGCGCGCCCTGCTGCGCCGCCCGCAATTGCTGGTGTTCGACGAAGCGACCTCTTCGTTGGACTCCTTGACAGAAGAAGAGATCAGCCAAACGATTCGAGACGTGGCTGCGAGCCGCGATGCCATCACCATATTGATCGCGCACCGCCTTTCCACGGTTATGCACGCGGACTGCATCTACGTGTTGGAACGAGGGCGTGTCGTGGAGAGTGGCCGCCACGAAGACTTGCTCGCGAAAAAAGGACTCTACAGCGCGATGTGGCGACAGCAGGTAGGAGAGGGCAGTGAGAGCGTTCTCGATCCGGCATGATTAGGACGCCTGGAGGAAAAGTGCCACGCATCCTGACGTTCACATCGGGCCCTGAGGACTGGCGGGAGCGCGCGGCTACTAGGCAGATGTTCCGCCAAGTTTAGTATCGCTGGACTCCGCCGCATCGATTGGTGACTGGAGGGCAGTGACCAGTGATTAGTGGCTAGACGGGAAAGAGTAGGGACCCCGGTTCGTAACGTCCCCCCACAATAGGGAGCACACCAAAGAAGTCAGCCATTCCTTTCCTCCGGTTCCTCGGAGAATGGCGAAGCAGCGCAATCCACGCAAACACAAGGAGGAGTGAAATCGGAGCGTACTCCTGCTTACAATAAATTGAAAGCCCGTGGCAAACAGCAGGCCGCTTCATGCGCATCGCGCCACAGGCGATGGGCGTCTCCGGAAAAGGGAACGGCATCAGCCTCGTGCTTTCGCGGGAGAGTGCAACGCGAGAGCGCTCAAACAGGAAACCTTCAGTAGCGCAGGTAACGCCCGCAGTTATGCGCGATGAGCACGCCGCAAGGAAGAGAGGGCGCTGTGCTACGGAACTTGTCCAAACTTGTCTAACAGAGAGCGGCCCCAAAAAACATAACCTGACGCCAGGACAGCGACTTAGGTGATTTTTGTTTAAGAGTTCCCAGGACAAGATCGCTTGGTTTTCCCAGACTATGATTATCTAAGCGTCTTATTGTAGATAGTCAAGGTGTCTGGCTGTCTCCTCACTCGTTATTCTTTGCCGCGATGAAAAGATAGGGTTGGGGACGAATGAAGTAGTTCGTGACGTTCGTGAAACGGACAAGCTGGGGAGAATGGGCCTGTCTGTCAAATATTTAGATGCACAAAACTCCTCATTTTTGGGGGGTTGTGCAACAGAATATAGATTCTTCGCTTTAAGTGCCCCAATCCAAGAGGGCAAAAACTTCCAGTCAGGGTTGAACGCGTGAACTGTTTGCCACTCGATGGAAAGTAAGGCATAATCGAATAGTAAGTAAGAAATATAAAGTAAGGAGGAAGCCATGTTGCATTCCACAGTGACGAGCAAGGGACAGACAACGATTCCCGGCGAGATTCGCAAGGCCCTGCAAATCAAGCCGGGCGACAAGCTGGAATATATGGTGAAAGGGGACCATGCCACCATTCGCGTGCATCCGGGGACGCGGTCGCTGAAGGGCGTGCTCGCCAGCAAGAAGGGCAAGGGGCTGGCTTTCGCCCAAATCCGGGAGGCCGCCGCAAAAGCCGCCCGTGATCGCGAGGGCATCCGATGAGCAGTAAGCGAAAGCTTGTCGATACCAATCTGATCGTTCGGTATCTTGTACAAGACCATGAAAAGCACGCTAAGGCCGCCGGAAAGCTGTTTGATGCCTGCGATCGAGGCGAAGTGGTCATCGTAATGCTGCCCACCGTCCTAGCCGAGTGCGTGTTCGTACTGGAGTCCTTCTATGAGCATCCGCGTCGAGACATTGTCGCGGCGCTTGGCAGACTCATCGCCAGCCCCGGCGTTGAGATCAGCGGCGTGGAGATTCATCTTGACGCATTGCATCGGTATCAAAAGACAAGGGTCCATTTCGTGGACTGTCTAATCGCCGCGACCTCCACGGCTCAAGACATACCGGTGGCTACGTTTGATGAGGACTTCCGAAAATTTGCCGACGTGCGCGTAGAAAACGAATAGTTCCCTTAACATCCACTGGAGCGCCGACCGAGTCGCAAAAGCCGTCTAACCCGGATTATTGAAGGTAGAAATCTTGGATGGCGTTGCCAGAGCCGGAGCAGCGCGCTTAAGCAGGCGCTCCCTAGCTTAGTTGCCTTTCCGCTCTGCATTCTCAACGCCCATCTGAATCCGCTCTCGAATTATTGATTTTTCCAATTCCGTGTGTCTGTACGTACGAGATGATACGTACTATAATGTAATGACTGGCAAGGTGCGATGCACTTCGAATGGGACGAGACGAAGAACCGTCAAAATCAGCGCAAGCACGGCATTGCCTTTGGACTGGCGCAGGAGGTGTTCCTGGATCCGCTCCGAATCACAATGGAAACCCAAGATGTTGATGGCGAAGAACGATTCGTGACGGTTGGCTCCATCACCAGAACGTTCAGACTCATGGTGGTGGTCTACACTCTGAGGTTGAAAGATGATCGTGAAACGATCCGCATTATCTCAGCCCGAAAAGCAACACCGAACGAAAGGAAATCCTATGAAAAGGCTCACCAAATCTGAGCGCCGGAAACAGATCAGGCGTTTCGATGCTATTCGCGATGACCAGATCAATACCACCGACATTCCAGAAATTACCGAGGAACAGATGCGTAAGGGCGTCGTCGGCCACCTCTATCGTCCGATTAAGAGACCCGTTACCATGCGGCTAGATGCCGATGTCTTGGCGTGGCTAAAACAGGGTGGCCCAGGCTACCAGACCAAGGCAAACCGGCTCTTGCGCCGGGAAATGCTGAAATCTCGCAGAGCTTAGCGCTAGTGGAAGCGGCATCCTGGAAGCAAGGGAAAGATGCCTTACCCGTTGATCACTGGTGGGCCGTATTGCTCGAGAGCGTTGGCTGGCACACTCTATTATAGTGGGTGAGGTGAATGGAGATGAGCGGCGTCATCATGAAGGATCCTGAAATTCTCGGCGGGGAACCTGTCTTCCGCGGAACCCGCGTTCCCTTCAAGATTTTGATCGACTAAAAGTCAAACCTCTGACGTTACTTAGACCAATATTAATGAGAGGCTCGTTTTTCCAGGAACGATTGCAACCGTTACCAGGAAGCCGGCACGGCCTCGCGCACCATGCGGCGATGAAATGTCTAACAAAGTCGGCCGTGTCTGACTCAAAAATCCAGTGGTGTTTCCTCAAGTTCGTCGCCCGGCTTGACTCTGTCAACCCAGATCAATCTAGACTAATCATCTAGATTGGAGGTCGAAGTTATGCGTACCGTTGGACTGTTCGAGGCCAAGCAGAAACTCTCGGAACTCGTGGAACGCGCCCGCGCGGGGGAGAAGATTGGCATTACTCGACGTGGCGAACTGACAGCTATCCTGGTTCCCGCCGCTCCCGAAACCAGCTTGAGAGATGTTTTTCAGGATATCGAAAGGATTCGAAAACGCGTCAAGCTGACCCGAAGCGTGGACGTGAAAGAACTAATCGAGGAGGGCCGGACTTGAATGGTTTTGTCCTTGATGCTTCCGTTGCACTTCGCTGGTTTCTCGACCACCCTATGCCGCCTTTTGCCAACCGGGTAAAGCAGCACCTCCTTAAGGGTGCTAGAGCTGTCGTTCCCGCGCTGTGGCATCTTGAGATGAGCAATGGTCTGGTAGTCGCGCAGCGGCGAGCCATTTTAACCGCTGCAGATGTTGACCAAGCGGTGATCGATTTAGAACAGTTTGTCGCGCAGGCCGTCGACACAGAAAGCAGTGTCGTTTCCGCTCGGCAGTCTTTGGGAACAGCGCGAGCCTTGGTGCGACTTCGTTGTAAATGGAACCAAGCGGCGATCCGTTTGAGGCAGGCACGAAGCCAGGCTACGCGGTTCAAAATCGGCAAGAGTGCCCGACCACTTTGTCCGTCTCGAATCTTTGAACGAGGTAAGGCTTATGAAGAACCTTGGGGATTTCTTTCACGTTGAGTAAAGCCACATTCCTTTCGCGCGCTCGATGACGCCAAAGGCTAGGTTTGAGGCCTGGTCTTAGTTAGGCGAGATAGATGCTAATATCCTTCATGGGATAATGCCACCGATTACGAGTCCACAATTCCAAATCATGAATCGCCGCCGCCGCTATCGGCGCATCCCCCAGTTCAACGCTGTGGCTCTTACTGAACGGTCTCAGATACTCCCCAGCTTGCCGTCCAATCTCCAAGTCGATGGGCACACATTGAATCGTTGCAAAAAGAGCATCCAGGATCTTCTGCTCTGTTTGACGCGCACCGTGTCAGAGCTCGGCGACCGTAACCGGCGAGCACAGGAGGGCGGTATTTCCCCGGCTCAAATCGTCCCATTTCGCAAGAATCGCCGACACTTCAATTAAGATACCCGAATCGATCAGGACGGATTTCAAGACGCGAGCCTTTTGAGGCCCTTTCCTTTGCGCAGCTGTCGGACGTACGCGTCCGCATGGGACAGATCCTCGCGGTCCCTCCACATACCGACGATTGCTTTCATCGCCCGTCTGCGATTGGTCTGCGAGGCTCCATTCTTGTCCCTAACCGCCACGCGGACCAGTTCCGAAATCGATGTGCGCCGCTGCCGGGACTGGATGTGCAGCGCCTTCCAAATATCCTCGTCTGCGGAATACTAGCCCTCCGGTCGCGGCCATCGCCAGGTCGCGCCTTCTGAAGTTGTTCGGTCGCCCACGTTAAGAGCACGAAACACAGCTTGCCGAGTGAGCGATGCTCTTTGGCCGCGAACTCTTCCAGCACGGCTCTAGTCTCCGGCATAATTCTCGCGTTGCAGCTGACTTTCCACTCGTCCACTTTAGTCCTCGTCGCGCCGTTTGTAATACTCACGAATACTTACTTCGTCGCCCGTTTTCATGTCGGAAAAATCAACTATGTCCGTGACGATTTCAGGGTGGCACGCGACACAGAAATTCTTTCCATCCGTGAACCGCACGCTAAAGAAGCACAAGCCCTCTTCGTACCAGTGCGAAATCCAGTCCACTTTCTTGCCGTGAACCTCGGGGTAGCGTCGTCGCAGCTTTTCGTGCTTCTTCTTGATGCGCCTGTCCAGGCGCCTGTGTTCAGCGGCGCTGATCGGCTTTATCGGAATACCGTCCACCACTACGACTTCGGGCTTCTTCGTCATCGCCGTTCTCCTTCATGACTTCGCTGCCAACTCTTGAGGTCCTTGACGCAAGGTCGCTCAATACTCGAGTCCACGCAGCAATTCCGAAAGCGGCAGGCCCAGATGCCCAGAGACGATCAGCAACGTGTCTAACCTCGGGATCGTCTTACCGCGTTCCAACAATCCCATCTCAGTCCGGTGCAAGCCGCAAACGCCGGGCGAACCCCTCTTGCGAGAGTCCTTTTCGTTGGCGCTCGCTTCGGATGCGTTCGCCGGGCGTCGGGAGAATCTCTTGCATGGAGTGCGCTGGCTGGTTCTCGTTCGTTGCTTGCTCTTCGCTCATAGCGCGCTGCATCTCGCTTTTCGGCTTGTTCCATGTCCGCCAAGAATTGCAGATTCACCTGAGCGCCGGCGTGCTCAA
>WNGR01001036.1_pt1 | contig 45312 bp, 41 predicted proteins | sample 5407581 | NCBI WGS metagenome assembly WNGR01 (sample SAMN13153383, study PRJNA577476) | soil metagenome | isolation source: 80 cm soil or saprolite under Garry oak tree replicate 2 | place: USA:California | collected 2016-06-15 | reverse complement strand
GGATGACAGGTGAATAGACGTCACGGCGGCCATAGCGGAGGGGAAACGCCCGGCCACATTCCGAACCCGGAAGCTAAGCCCTCCAGCGCCGATGGTACTGCACCCGCAAGAGTGTGGGAGAGTAGGACGCCGCCGGACATACTTCCCTCAGGGGCACCCGTTATCGGGTGCCCCTGAGGCGTATTTTCGGCAGATGTTCGTGCTCCACAGCACGGCTGCTCGCCGACGGGGTATGCAACGCCTACCTCTCTGAACCGGTAGCCGCCTCAGCTGCGGTGCTCGACCGCCGCGCGCAGATCCAGCAGGAGCTTCGCGGCGGCGTCGACGGTACGCCCGGGAAACAGCGCGATCGCGAGGCTGGCGTTGTCGGCCCAGCCGCACACCGGCATCGCGCCACCGTCCCCGTTGCTGGTGCCGCACCTGACCACGCCGCCGAGCGGGCCGGACGGTACCTCGCGCAGGTCGGTGACCGAACCGCTCTCGTCGTTGAGCAGCCCGAACGCCTGATCCAGCGCCCGGGCCGGAGACAGCTGGACACTGGTACCCCCGAAGAGCAGGACCTTGCGGTCCTGGCTGGTGGGGTCCTGGTAGACCGCTCCCACGGTCGTGCTGAGCGCGGTCTTCGCCGCCACCGCTGTGCGCAGGTAGTCCGTCGTCTGCCGGGCCTCGTCGCTGGTGTCCAGGGTGAGCCCGGCGACGGTGGCCGGGGTGGTCAGCGAGGCCTTCTCCCGGTTGAGGAACCGCCAACCGACCGGACCGAGTACCGCCGCCAGAAGCACGACCAGTGCCGCGAGGCTGCCTAGGACGATCCAGCGGGTCCGCCACTGGCGTTTGACCGGCGCCTCCTCGGTCGCGGACGGTTCCATGATTGACAGCTCGGTCGCTGGCGCGTCGCTCGGCTGGGACATACAGACTCCTTTGAACCATCGGAGCCTAACGTGGCTAGCCGGCGCCGCGCTCCAAGGAGGGCCGCATGGCCCGCATCAGCACCGCCGCCTCATCCGGCGTCCGGTTGCCGAAGAACAGCAGCGCGATCGTCCCGTGATCCTGCCAGCCGCAGACCGACAGCTGCGTCCGCGCGCGCGCCGCCCCACACCGGGCCACGCCGCCGAGCCCGCCGGGGTCGGTCGCCACGGTCGCCGGTACCGCGGTCTCCGGGTTCTTCGCCAGGCCGGACAGGAGCTGGTCGAGATCGTGGCCGACCCGGAACCACACCGCGTGCGCGCCGCCCGCGAATACCACCAGGTGCGTGGGATCGTCGATGGCCAGGTACCCGACCAGGAGCGGACTAGCGATGCCCAGACCATGCAGCTCCGTGCCGGCCGTGGTGAACCGGGCGTACGCCCCTGAGTCGGTGAGCTTCGGCAGGCCGATGAGGTTGTCCGGTGCGGCGACCGTCGTGTGCGTCTGGTCGTACACCGGCAGGGCCCAGAAGTAGCCGGTCATGCCGAGGACGAGGACAGAGAGCAGGACGACCACGAACGCGATCATGCCCTTGATCCGGCGCGGCGGCGGCGGGGTCGGCGTGACGATCGTGGCCGGTACCAGGGTCCGGGGACGGTCGGTCGAAAGGCTGGAGCCGGTCGGCGCGGCGATGCGCGCCGGCGGTCCCGAGACCGCCCGGGCCGGCGGTCCCGAGATGGCGCGTGGGACAGCCGGATTGCGGGCCGGCGGCAGGGCCCGGCGAGGCGTCGGCAGGTATCCGGGCAGTGGCGCCGGCGAGAGCGGTTCCGGCGAGACCGGCTCGGCCGGGTAAGCGTCGGCCGCGAGCGCCTCCACCGGGGAAAACCCCCCGTCCGGCCGCTGGTAGGTGCCGGGTGCCGGCCGTACGGACCCGCTGGCCGGCCGCCGGGGCGAGGCCGCGAGAGACGCCGGGGGTACCGGCGCGGTGGCTACGAAGCTCGCCGGACGCTCGGACGTGGGTGGGTCCTCGCCGGCCGGTTCGGCGGCGGGGGCGCTGGCCTGCTCGGTGCTGGGCTGCTCGGTGCTGGGCTGCTCGGTGCTGGGCTGCCCGCGGGCGACCGGTTCGGGGCCGGGCGGCTGCGGACCGGGCGGCTGCGCGTCGAACTCGGGACTCGCGCTGGACACGACCGACCGGTACGGCGAGGGCATTGGGCGCAGCCCGTCGGCCGGTAGGGGCCATTCGGGCGGCTGGTTCACTTGCTCTCCTCGCTTTCCGGGCGCGCGAGCCTAGCGTGTGTAGGCCGTCGGGGGTACACCCGTAAACTCGCACCGTGACCACGACACCCGATGCCTCCACCATGCCACACCTGCCTGCCCAGTATGTCCCCGGCGAGGTCGAGCAGCCCAGGTACGAGCGGTGGGTATCGGCCGGGTACTTCCGGGCAGATGCTGGTAGCGAGCGTCCGGCATACACGATTGTGATTCCACCGCCGAACGTGACGGGTTCGCTACACATTGGCCACGCTCTGGACCACACCATCCAGGATGCGCTGGTCCGGCGGCGGCGGATGCAGGGGTACGAGACGTTGTGGCTGCCCGGCATGGATCATGCCGGCATCGCGACCCAGAACGTGGTCGAGCGGCACCTTGCCGCACAAGGTCTGTCCCGGCACGATCTGGGGCGGGACGGCTTCATCGACCGGGTCTGGCAGTGGAAGGCCGAGTCCGGCGGCGTGATCCTGGGCCAGATGCGGCGGCTCGGCGACTCCGTGGACTGGACCCGCGAGCGGTTCACCATGGACGAGGGGCTGTCCCGGGCGGTACAGACCATCTTCAAGCGGCTGTACGACGACGGGCTGGTCTACCGGGCCGAGCGGATCATCAACTGGTGCCCGCGGTGCCTGACGGCGCTGTCCGACATCGAGGTCGAGCACTCCGAGGACGACGGCGAGCTGATCTCGATCCGGTACAGCGACGAGATCGTGGTGGCGACGACCCGGGCGGAGACGATGCTCGGCGACACCGCCGTGGCCGTGCACCCCGACGACGAGCGCTACCGGCACCTCGTGGGTACCGAGATCACCCTGCCGTTGACCGGGCGGCGGATCCCGGTGGTGGCGGACAGCCACGTCGATCCGGCTTTCGGTACCGGCGCGGTCAAGGTCACCCCGGCGCACGACCCCAACGACTTCGAGATCGGCCAGCGGCACCACCTGCCCGCGCTGACCATCATGGACGAGCGCGGCGTGATCACCGCGCACGGGCCGTTCCAGGGCCTGGACCGGTTCGAGGCCCGGCCGGCCATCATCGCCGCCCTGCGTGAGCAGGGCCGGATCGTCGCGGAGAAGCGGCCGTACGTGCACGCGGTCGGGCACTGTTCGCGGTGCAAGACGACCGTCGAGCCGCGGCTGTCGCTGCAGTGGTTCGTCAAGACCGGCCCGCTCGCTGCGGCGGCCGGCGATGCGGTCCGGGACGGCCGGGTACGGATCGCGCCGGCCGAGCTGGCCAAGCGGTACTTCTCCTGGGTCGACAACATGCACGACTGGTGCATCTCACGGCAGCTGTGGTGGGGGCACCGGATCCCGGTCTGGTACGGGCCGGCGGGCGAGGTTGCCTGCGTAGGACCGGATGAGGCCCCACCGAGCGGCGCGGGCTGGCGGCAGGACGAGGACGTGCTGGACACCTGGTTCTCCAGCGCGCTGTGGCCGTTCTCCACGCTGGGCTGGCCGGACGACACCGCCGACCTGCGCCGGTTCTACCCGACCAGCGTGCTGGTCACCGGGTACGACATCCTGTTCTTCTGGGTGGCCCGGATGATGATGTTCGGGCTGTACGCGATGGATGGCGTCCAGCCGTTCGACGTGGTCGCGCTGCACGGGATGGTCCGCGACCAGCACGGCAAGAAGATGTCCAAGTCCTTCGGCAACGTGGTCGATCCGCTGGACTGGATCGAGCGCTTCGGCGCGGACGCCACGCGGTTCACGCTGGCGCGCGGCGCCAACCCGGGTGCGGACGTACCGGTGAGCGAGGAGTGGTGCCAGGGCTCCCGCAACTTCTGCAACAAGCTGTGGAACGCGACCCGCTTCGCGCTGATGAGCGGCGCGACCACCGCCGGCGACCTACCGGCGGCTGAGGAGCTCTCCGCGGTGGACCGCTGGATCCTGTCCCGCCTCCAGCACGTGATCGACGAGGTCGACGAGCAGTTCGAGGGGTACGAGTTCGCGAAGGTCTGCGACACCCTGTACCACTTCGCATGGGACGACGTCTGCGACTGGTACCTCGAACTGAGCAAGCCGGTGGTGGGCAGCCGGCCGCAGACCCGCCGGGTGCTCGGCCACGTCCTGGATCAGCTGCTCCGCCTGCTGCATCCGGTCATCCCGTTCGTGACCGACGAGCTGTGGACCGCGCTGACCGGCGGTGACTCGGTGATGGTCGCGGAGTGGCCGGGCCCGGACAAGTCCTATGTGGACGATGCGGCCGAGGCGGAGCTCGCGGCGCTGCAGCGGGTGGTGACCGAGGTCCGGCGGTTCCGCTCGGACCAGGGCCTCAAGCCAGGGCAGCGGGTCGCCGCCCAGCTTTCCGGGCTGGCCGCCGCCGGAGTCGCCGCGCACGAGCCGCTGATCCGCTCGCTGGCCCGGCTCGACGCGCCGGCGGAGGGTTTCACGCCGACCGCCACGCTGACCGTCAGCGGGGGCGTCGCCGTCGCGCTGGACACCCGGGGTGCGATCGACCTCGCCGCGGAGCGGGCGCGCCTGGCCAAGGACCGCGCCGCCGCCGAGAAGGAGAAGGCCAGCGCGCTGGCGAAGCTGGGCAACGAGGCGTTCCTCGCCAAGGCGCCCGACCACGTCGTCGCCGGTATCCGCGAGCGGCTGGCCGCGGCGGAGGCCGAGCTGGCGCGGGTCGACGCGGCATTGGACGCCTTGCCGTCGTGAGCGGGTTCGAGGACGTCAACCGGGCGCTGGAGGCGCGCGGGTTCACCCGGATGGTGTTCGACCTGTCGCGGATCGAGTCGCTGCTCGACCTGCTCGGCATGCCGCAGCGGGCGTACCAGTCGATCCACATCACCGGTACCAACGGGAAGACCTCGACCGCGCGGATGGTCGATGCGCTGCTGCGCGCGTACGGGCTGCGGACCGGGCGGTACACGAGCCCGCACCTGGATACCGTCCGGGAGCGGATCACGCTGGACGGGGAGCCGATCAGCGAGGACCGGTTCGTCGCCGTCTACAAGGAGGTCGCGCCGGTCGCCGAGCTCGTCGACAAGGACGGCGAGCCACTGACCTACTTCGACATGACCACGACGATGGCGTTCGCGGCGTTCGCCGACGCGCCGGTGGACGTGGCGATCGTCGAGGTGGGCCTGGGCGGCGCCGAGGACTCGACGAACGTGCTGCACGCCGGTATCGCGGTGATCACGCCGATCGGGCTGGACCACATGGAGTGGCTCGGCGACACGATCGCGGACATCGCCTGGGCCAAGGCCGGCATCGTGCACACCGGTGCGACGCTGGTGTGTGCGGCCCAGCCGGACGAGGCGGCGGAGCCGATCCTGGAGCGGTGCGCGCAGGTGGGCGCGACGATCGCCCGCGAAGGAGCCGAGTTCGGGGTGGTGCACCGGGAACTGGCGGTCGGCGGCCAGGTGGTCACGATCCAGGGCCTCGGCGGGGTCTACGACGAGGTGTACCTGCCGCTGCACGGCGCGCACCAGGCGCAGAACGCGGCCGTCGCGCTCGCCGCCGTCGAGGTGTTCCTCGGCGCGGGCAACGCCCGCCAGCTCGACGTGGCGACCGTCCGGGCCGGGTTCGCGGACGTGACGTCGCCGGGCCGGTTGGAACGGGTACGCACGGCGCCGACCATCCTGCTCGACGCCGCGCACAACCCGCACGGGATGGGCGCGACAGTCGCGGCGCTGGAGGAGGAGTTCGCATTACGCCGGCTGATCGCCGTCTTCGCGGTACTCGCCGACAAGGACGCCACCGGCATGCTCGAGCTTCTCGAACCGGTCGTCGACGCGATCGTCATCACCCGCAACTCGTCCACCCGCGCAATGCCCCCCGAGCAGCTTGCCGAACTGGCCGTCGAGGTCTTCGGGCCCGATCGGGTGACGCTCGAACCCGAACTGCCCGACGCGATCGCGGCCGCGGTCGGGCTCGCAGAGTCCGATGTGGACGGTGAGCTGGGTGGGGTCGGCGTCATCATCACCGGGTCGGTGATGACGGTGGCCGATGCACGGAAGCTGTTCCGGAAGTGACCGAGGAGCAGGAGCCGCGCTCCGGGCTGCGCAACCCGGCCGCAGCGGTCCGCGGGGTCGGGGCCGGGGCTCTGGCGATCGAGGCGCTGGTCCTGCTGCTGGCGATAGTGCCGCTGACGAGACTGGCCGGGCACCGGTCCGGGCCGGCGGTGGGCGCCGCGGTCGGGCTGGCGGTACTGTGCGCGGTGCTCGCCGGGCTGCTGCGCCACCGGTGGGCGTGGTACGCCGGGATCGCACTCCAGGTCGTCCTGTTCGCGTGCGGCCTGCTGCACATCGCGCTCGCGGTCCTCGGCGTGCTCTTCGGCGCCGCGTGGGGGTACGTGCTGTGGGTCCGCCGTAGCGTGATGCGCCACGTTTAGCGGTGGACCGCCCACTTGGTCAGCGCGATGCCGTGCCCGTCCGGGTCGCGGAAGGCGGCTGACCACAGTTCCAGCTCCTGGAACCGGCTGACCGCGCGCGGGCGGTGGACGAACTCGACGCCCTGCAGCAGCAGCTCGTCGTAGGCGGCCTGCACGTCGGGTACCTCCAGGAGCAGGTGGATCAGCCGGCGGTCCACCGGCGGCATGTCCACCACCCGGCGCAGCACGATCCGCGCGTCGCCGGATTCGAGTACCGCACTGCCCAGGCCGAGATCGACCTGGCGGAAGCCGAGCAGGTCGCGGTAGAAGGCCAGCGACCGGCCCAGGTTGGCGACGAAGAGGGTCACGCCCACCCCGCGTACCCGCCCGCGCGGCTCACCCGGTGGCTTGGTGGCAGCGAGGTAGGCGTCCGACACGTCGGTGTCCGCGGTCGCGGGCGAGTCGGGCATGGCGGGTACCGCGGGATCCGCGGCGAGCACGTACTCCACCCGCAGCGGCGGCATGGTGCTGTTGCGCTCCGGCGGCGTCAGCTGTTCGGGTGACTCCGGCTGCTCCGGCTGCTCCGGCTGCTCCGGCTGCTCCGGCTGCTCCGGCTGCTCCGGCGGCGACGGTAGCGTCGCCACGCCACCGCCGGTGTCCGGATCCGGTCCGCCGACCGGGATCTGGTCGTCGGCGGGACGGCGCGGCCGCGGTGACGGGCGGGGCCGCGGGCGCGGCTGCGGTTCGGCCGGCGCGACGGATTCGGCGTCCGGCTCCTCCTCGCGCGCCGGCTCGGGCGGCGGCGGCGCGTCGTGGGCCGGTACTTGGCCCGGACCGGCAGGGCGGGGGTTGTCCGCCATCTCGACGTGAGGGTCGAGCTGGACATCGGGATCCAGCCCGATGTCCGGGTCGTACGAGATGGACGACGAGTACCCGGGTCCGGAGTCGTGCACCGGTTCGCTGCGGAAGAGCGTCGGGTCCATGACGTCCAGCTCGATCACCCGGGCGTCCGGGTCGAGGCTGGCCATCTCGGCCTCGTCGTACTCGTCGTCGAGCAGGTCGCCCAGGTAGGACTCCCGGACGTCGCCGCCACCCGTCCGGTACTCCTGGTCGCGACCCTCGGCCACCTCGCCGTGGCTGCGCACGCTGTCCCACAGCACCCGGACCCGGCGCGGATCGCCGACGGCCACCAGGATCGGCAGGGTGGCGCCGGCGTCGGGCCACTTGGACACCGGTACCCCGGCGTCGCGGATCTTCACGGCCACGTCGTCGATGCCGGGCGCGTGGATGACCAGGTGCATCTCGCAGCGTCCCTGCGAGGCTGCGGCCGGTGGCGGTGAGCAGCTGACCACGTGCCCGGTGCCGGGCACGTAGGCGAACTCCCGGCTGTTGAGCGCGGCGACGACGTAGAAGGCGGCCGCGGCGGCGAATACCGCCGCGCCGAGCGCGGCAAGCACCCAACTGGCCGCGCCCATGCTCACGAACAGCAGGAACACCGCAACGACGGCAAGCAGGCCGCTGACCACCTTGCGACCGGCCGATACCGACCAACGACGCGCACTGGCCACGTAACCAACCTCCCGAGGGCTGTCCGCCAGGCTAAGCCCGATTCGCCCGGTGCGAAAGGGGCCGATGAGCCACTCGGGATCCCAGGGTGGAAAGCCACCCCGATAGGCTGCACGCGAGCAAACCGAAGCAGGAGGGCGTTGCCGTGACCGAGCGGACGCTGGTACTGATCAAGCCGGATGCGGTCCGCCGGGGACTGGTCGGGGAGATCCTCACCCGGTTCGAGCGCAAGGGCCTGGCGATCGACGCGATGGTGTACCGGACGATGGGCGCCGCGCTCGCCGAGCGGCACTACGCCGAGCACGTCGAAAAGCCGTTCTACCCGTCGCTGAAGGAGTTCATGACCGGCGGGCCGCTGGTCGCCGCGATCCTCTCCGGCGACCAGGCGGTCGAGGTGGTCCGCGGCCTCGTCGGCGCGACCGACGGGCGCAAGGCGGCAGCAGGTACCATCCGGGGCGATTTCTCATTGTCCAACCAGGAGAATCTCGTGCATGCGTCTGACTCTGCGGACAGTGCCAAGCGCGAGATCGCGCTCTGGTTCCCGGAACTCGTCGCCTGACCGCCCGTGTCGCTGACCGGAGTACCCCTGCTGGTGCTCAGCATCGGGCTGTCGTTGGGCGCCTTCGCCGGTACCGTCTGGTGCTGGCGGCGCGGCGGCTGGTGGCGCCCGCTGACCCGGACCGCCGGCGTGCTGGCGTGTGAAGCACTGGTCCTGTTCACCGCGGGCCTGGTGGTCAACCGGGGGTTGGAAATCTTCCCCTCGTGGTCGGCCCTGTTCAACCGGCACCACGCGGCGCCGCCGCCAACGGTGGTGGCCGACCCGAGCACGCGGCTGGACACCTGGCTGCACAGCCGGCACGTCGAGGGCGCCCGCAACGGTCTGGTCTTCGAGTGGCGGCCCAGCGGTGCCGCCGCCTGGCACCTGCCCGCGGCGCCGGTCGTCTACGTGCCGCCCCGGTACTTCACCGCGACCGGTGCGCGGTTCCCGGTGGTGGTCGTGCTCGCGCCGACCCGGGCCGGGCCGGCACAGGGCGGCTGGGACCCGCACAAAATGAACGTCGTCGTGCCGCGCGCCGACGCCGAGGTCAACCCGGCCGTGGTCGTCTTCCTGCGCACCGACCACCCCGACGGGGCGCTGCTGACCCGGGTACTGCCCGAACGGCTCGACGAGGACCTGCGCACCGCCGCCCGCGGCTGGGCGGTGATCGGCGTCGGCGCCGACGCGGCCGCCGGGTTCGATGCGCTGCCGCGGGACCCGGTGCGGTTCTGGTGCGCCGTGGCGGTCGGTGACGGGTTGCCGAAACCGGCCCCGCGCGACGACGTCGCCTGGCAGGCCACGCTGAGCATCGTCGGCGGGTCGCCGCCGGTTCCCGCGCCGGCGGGGTCGCGGGTCGAGGTGGTCGCGCGACCCGAGGCCCGCCTGCCCGAAGCGTTGCAGTGGGTGTACCGGCAGATGCCGGCCCCGCTCGCCGCGTCGCTGACCGGACCCGTCGACCCGACCGCGCCGAGGTGATCCGGTGGCGCCCAACAGTCTCTCGGCACAGGTCGCGGCGATCGTCCTCGCGGTGGTGATCGCGGTCGACACCGCGCTGGTGTGGAACCGGGTACGGAAGTGGTGGGGCTGGCTGGTCCGGGTGACCGCGGTCCTGCTGTGCGCCGCGACCGCGCTGGCCGCCGCCGGGATCTGGGCGAACCGGCAGATGAACCTGTTCACCACGTGGTCGGAGGTGGCCGGGCACCGGCCGGTCGCGCCGGTCACCGGGCAGACCACGGTCGACGAGGAGCTGCCCAGCGGCGGCCGGATCGTCTCGTTCAACGTGCCCGGGCCGGGCAGCGGGATCAGCCTGGCGGCCAAGGCGTACCTGCCGCCTGGGTACGACTCGCCGCAGGGCCGGCGTACCCACTATCCGGTCATCGAAGGAGATCGCCACCGGCCGGATGGCCCCGGCCGTGGTCGTGTTCCCGTTGCAGGACTTCGACCAGACCACCGACAGCGAGTGCGTGGACGCGGTCGGCGGGGCCAAGTTCGACACGTTCCTCGCCAGGGACGTGCACGCGGCGGTGACCGCGCAGTTCCGGGTACGGTCGGACCGGGCCGGCTGGGGGATCATGGGCGCGTCGACCGGCGGGTTCTGCGCGGCCAACCTCGCGATGCGCCACCCCGACATGTACGCAGCCACGGCGAGCCTGTCCGGGTATTTCACCGCGATCACCGACCGGACCACCGGCGACCTGTACCGGGGTGACCAGCAGGTGCGCAACGAGAACAGCCCGCTCTGGCGGCTGGTCAACCTGCCGGTACCGGCCCTGCCGATCTTCCTGTCGGTGGCCGCCGACGACAAGGGCGGGTACAAGCAACTGCTGGACTTCAGCGCCGCGGTCCGGCCGCCGATGCAGCTGACCACGATGATCGTGCCGTCCGGCGGGCATACCGGCGGGGTCTGGCGGACGGTACTGCCGGCCGTCTTCGACTGGTTCTCCGGCTGGCTGGCGGCGCCGCAGGTCAACCCGGAGCCCGGACCGGTCCGGCCGATCCCGACGCACGGGCCGGTGAAGCAGGGGCTGCTGCCCAACTGCGCGACCGCGGTGGGGTGTCCGGCGAAACCCCCGCGAGTTCGCGCCACCCCATCGGGTAGCCTTGACCCACGACAGGCGTTGACCCGGCCATCACCGGTGAGCCTCCGGAAGAACGGGCTGCTCCGGCCCTTGGCGGGAGCGCCTTAGTAGAACCGGACGGGTTCGGCCCGTCACAGCCGACCAACGAGCGGGTGGTCCCCGGGCCACCAAGCGAGGTGGTACCGCGGGCGCTGCGACGCTCGTCCTCGCGCGGACGGTGCGAACCATACGCGAGGAGAGACTGGTGTATCCGAAGCACAACCCGCCTCGGCGGGTACCGGCGAGCCCGGACCTGCCCCAGGTCGAACGCGACGTGCTCGACTTCTGGGCGGCGGACAAGACGTTCCCGGCGAGCGTGGAGCAGCGGGCCGCGGGCGACAACGAGTACGTCTTCTACGACGGGCCGCCGTTCGCCAACGGGCTGCCGCACTACGGGCACCTGCTGACCGGGTACGTGAAGGACGTCGTGCCTCGGTACCAGACGATGCGCGGCCGCCGGGTGGAGCGCCGGTTCGGCTGGGACTGTCACGGGTTGCCCGCCGAGGTGGAGGCGGAGAAGCAGCTCGGCATCTCGACCAAGGCGGAGATCCTCGAACTCGGCGTGGACAAGTTCAACGAGGCGTGCCGCGCTTCGGTGCTGCGGTACACCCAGGACTGGGAGCGCTACGTCACCCGGCAGGCCCGCTGGGTGGACTTCGCCAACGACTACAAGACGCTCGACCCGGACTACATGGAGAGCGTCATGTGGGCCTTCAAGACCCTGTACGACAAGGGTCTGGTGTACGAGGGCTTCCGGGTACTGGCGTACTGCTGGCGGTGCGAGACGCCGCTGTCCAACACCGAGACCCGGATGGACGACGTGTACCGGGACCGCCAGGATCCGGCCCTGACGGTGGCGCTTCGGCTGGAGACGGGCGAGCAGCTGTGGGTGTGGACGACGACGCCGTGGACGCTGCCCTCCAACCTGGCGGTTGCGGTCGGGCCGGACATCGAGTACGCGGTCCTTTCGCGGGGTTCTGAGCGGGTGATCCTGGGCGCCGCGCGGGTTTCCGCTTACGAGCGCGAGCTGGCCGGCTACGAGCGCGTGGGCACGATGCTCGGCCGGGAGCTGGTCGGGCGGCGGTACACGCCGCTGTTCCCGTTCCTCGCCGACACGCCCAACGCGTTTGCGGTGCTGTCCGGCGACTTCGTGTCCACAGAGGACGGTACCGGTGTCGTGCACATGGCGCCGGCGTTCGGCGAGGACGACCAGAACGCCTGCACCGCCGCGGGAATCCCGACCGTGGTGACCGTCGACGAGCACACGAAGTTCACCGCACTGGTACCGGACTACGAGGGCCTGCAGGTCTTCGAGGCGAACAAGCCGATCATCCGCGACCTGCGCGCCGCCGGGTCGGTGGTCCGGCTGGACTCCTACACCCACTCGTACCCGCACTGCTGGCGCTGCGACACGCCGCTGGTGTACAAGGCGGTGTCGTCCTGGTTCGTGGCGGTGACCCGGTTCCGCGACCGGATGGTCGAGCTGAACCAGCAGATCACCTGGACGCCCGCGCACGTCAAGGAGGGCTCGTTCGGCAAGTGGCTGGCCGGTGCCCGGGACTGGTCGATCAGCCGGAACCGGTTCTGGGGCTCGCCCATTCCGGTCTGGCGTTCCGACGACCCGGCCTACCCGCGGACCGACGTGTACGGCTCGCTGGCCGACCTTTCGCGGGACTTCGGGGAGCTTGCGACCCGAAGCGGCCAGCACGGCGGGGTGACGGTGACCGACCTGCACCGGCCCGGGATCGACGAGCTGACCCGGCCGAACCCCGACGACCCCACCGGCCGCTCCACCATGCGCCGGGTACCCGAGGTGCTCGACTGCTGGTTCGAGTCCGGCTCGATGCCGTTCGCCCAGGTGCACTACCCGTTCGAGAACCGCGACTGGTTCGACAGCCACTACCCGGGCGACTTCATCGTCGAGTACCTCCCGCAGGTACGCGGGTGGTTCTACACGATGCACGTGCTCGCGACGGCGCTGTTCGACCGGCCGGCGTTCCGCAACTCGGTGGTGCACGGGATCGTGCTCGGCTCCGACGGCCGCAAGATGTCCAAGAGCCTGCGCAACTACCCGGACGTGTACGAGATGTTCGACGCGTACGGGTCGGACGCGATGCGCTGGATGCTGATGTCCTCGCCGGTGCTGCGCGGCGGCGATGTCGTGGTCAGCGAGGCGACCATCAGGGACGCGGTACGCCAGGTGCTCCTTCCACTGTGGAACGTCTGGTACTTCTTCTCCTTGTACGCCAACGCGGAGGGGTACGACGCGCGGCGCCGGACGGATTCGGCGCACCTGCTCGACCGGTACGTGCTGGCCAAGACCGGGGAACTGGTGTCCGCGGTGACCGGGCTCATGGACGCCTACGACATCAGCGGGGCCTGCGCGACCGTGCGCGGCTACCTGGACGCGCTGACCAACTGGTACGTGCGGCGCTCGCGCGGCCGGTTCTGGTCCGGCGACCGGGACGCCTTCGACACCCTGTACACGGTGCTTGAAACCGGAAGTCGGGTGACAGCTCCGTTAGCCCCGTTGCTCTCCGAGGAGATCTGGCGCGGCCTGACCGGCGGCCGCTCGGTGCACCTCACCGACTGGCCCTTGTCATCGGAGTTCCCGGCCGACCCTGCCCTCGTAACCGAGATGGACGCGGTACGGGAGGTGTGCTCGGCGGCGCTGTCCCTGCGCAAGGCGCGGGGCTTGCGGGTACGGCTGCCGCTGGCGCGGCTGACCGTGGCCACCCCGGATGCGGACCGGCTGCGCCCGTATGCGGACCTGGTCGCCGACGAGGTGAACGTGAAGGCGGTCGAGTTCACCGCCGACCTCGCCGGGTACTGCGAGCGGGTGCTGACCGTGGTGCCCCGGGTGCTCGGACCGCGGCTGGGCGGCCAGGTGCAGCAGGTGATCCGGGCGGTCAAGGCCGGCGACTGGTCGGCGCACGACGGCGTGGTGACCGCGGCCGGCGTCGCGCTGGAAGAGGGCGAGTACGAGCTGAAGCTGGTGGCCGCCGACGCGCAGCGGTCCGCCCCGTTGCCCGGCGGGGAGGGCGTCGTCGTGCTCGACACCGAGGTCACGCCGGAGCTGGCCGCCGAAGGGCTGGCCCGGGACGTGGTACGGGTGGTGCAGCAGGCCCGCCGCGAGGCCGGGCTGGACGTCGCCGACCGGATCGCGTTGACGATCGAGGCCGGCCCGGAGGTCTCCTCGGCGGTCGAGGCGCACCGGGCCTTCGTGGCGGCCGAGACCCTGGCGACGTCGGTGACTCTGGGGCCGGCGGGCGCCGGCGCCTTCGAGGGGGAAGCCGGCGCCGGGGAGCCGGTACGGGTGACCGTGGCGCGGGCGTGACGGGCCGTGGAGGCGCGTGACGTAGCCTGGATCTTGGACGTTTGCACCCCTGGAGGGGTGTAGGCGTCCAAGATCTCGCTCGGGAGGCCCGTTGTCCAAGTTCTACACGCTGGGTCGGCACACCGTCGCGCCGGTACTGCGCGGGTTGTGGCGGCCGTGGACCGCGGGCCTCGAGCACATCCCGCCGACCGGCCCGGCCATCCTCGCGAGCAACCACCTGTCCGCCTGCGACTCGCTGTTCCTGCCGACCGTGTCGCCGCGCGAGATCACGTTCTGGGCCAAGGCCGAGTACTTCGCCGGCAACGGGCTGAAGGGTCGCGTGACGGCGGCCCTCATGCGGGCGATCCGGCAGATCCCGATCGAGCGGGGCAACGGCCGCGCCGCGCTGACCGCGCTGGACGTCGCCCTCGCAGTACTCAAGGACGGTGGCCTGTTCGGCATCTATCCCGAGGGCACCCGCTCGCCGGACGGCCGGCTGTACCGCGGCCACACCGGCATCGCCCGGATCGTGCTGGAGGCCCGGGTACCGGTGCTGCCGGTCGCGATGTTCGGCACCGACCGGGTACAGCCGATCGGGGCGCCGGTACCCCGGCTGGGGCATTCGGTCGGGGTAAGGGTCGGGGCGCCGCTGGACTACACCGAGCACGCCGGCGGGCCGCGCAACCCGAAGCTGCTCCGGGAGATCACCGACGACATCATGGCGCACATCCGCCGGCTGTCCGGCCAGGACTACGTGGACCGGTACGCGAGCCGGGAAAAGTCCGGCGGGTAGGCTCGACTTCCATGCAGAGCGTGTGGCCGCGGCTCGAACCGCTGCTGCCGCTGGTCAGCAAGCCGATCCAGTACGTGGGCGGCGAGTTGGGCGCGGTGGTCAAGGACTGGGACTCGGCGACCGTCCGGTGGGTCCTGATGTACCCCGACGCATACGAGGTCGGCCTGCCCAACCAGGGCGTGCAGATCCTCTACGAGGTGCTGAACGAGCGGCCCGGTGTGCTCGCCGAGCGGACCTACGCGGTCTGGCCGGACCTGGAGAAGCTCATGCGGGAGCACGGTGTCCCGCAGTTCACCGTCGACGCGCACCGGCCGGTACGGGCGTTCGACCTGTTCGGCGTCTCGTTCGCCACCGAGCTGGGCTACACGAACCTGCTCACCGCGCTGTTTCTGGCCGGGATACCGCTTTCGGCGGCCGAGCGCACCGACGCCGATCCGGTGGTCGTCGCCGGTGGGCACGCGGCGTTCAACCCCGAGCCGATCGCCGACTTCATCGACGCCGCCGTGCTGGGCGACGGCGAGGAGGCGGTACTGGAGATCACCGCGATCGTCCGGGACTGGAAGGCCGCCGGCTCGCCGGGCGGCCGGGACGAACTGCTGCTGCGGCTGGCCCGCACGGAATCCGTGTACGTGCCGCGGTTCTACGACGTCGAGTACCTGCCCGACGGGCGGATCCAGCGGGTGGTACCGAACCGGCCGGACGTGCCGTTCCGGGTCCGCAAGCGGACCACGATGGACCTCGACGCCTGGCCGTACCCGAAGAAGCCGCTGGTACCGCTCGCCGAGACGGTTCACGAGCGGTACGCCGTGGAGATCTTCCGCGGGTGTACCCGGGGCTGCCGGTTCTGCCAGGCCGGCATGATCACCCGGCCGGTCCGGGAGCGGTCGATCACCACGGTCGGCCAGATGGTCAAGGACGGGCTGGAGTTCTCCGGGTTCACCGAGGTCGGGCTGCTGTCCTTGTCGAGCGCCGACCACTCCGAGATCGGCGACATCTGCTCGGGCCTCGCCGACCGGTACGAGGGTACGAACGTGTCGCTGTCGCTCCCGTCGACGCGGGTGGACGCGTTCAACATCACACTGGCCGAGGAGCTGTCCCGCAACGGCCGGCGCACCGGGCTGACCTTCGCGCCCGAGGGCGGTTCCGAGCGGATCCGGCGCGTGATCAACAAGATGGTCTCCGAAGAGGACCTCATCCGTACCGTCGTCACCGCGTACACCAACGGCTGGCGGCAGGTGAAGCTGTACTTCATGTGCGGCCTGCCCACCGAGACCGACGATGACGTGGTGCAGATCGCCCGGCTGGCGCACGAGGTCATCCGGGCCGGTCGCACCGCGACGGGTTCGAAGGACATCCGCTGCACGGTCTCGATCGGCGGGTTCGTACCCAAGCCGCACACGCCGTTCCAGTGGGCCGCGATGGCGTCTCCGGAAACGATCGACCACCGGCTGCGGCTGCTCAAGCAGGCGATCAACGCGGAGCGCTCGCTCGGCCGCGCGATCGGGTACCGGTACCACGACGGGCAGCCGTCGCTGATCGAAGGGCTGCTGTCGCGGGGGGACCGGCGTATCGGTGCGGTGATCCGCCGGGTCTGGGAGCTGGGCGGGCGCTTCGACGGCTGGTCGGAGCACTTCTCGTACGAGCGGTGGGTACAGGCCTGCGAAGACGCCGGGGTCGACCTCGACTGGTACACCACCCGGGAACGCGGCCAGGCCGAGGTGCTGCCCTGGGACCACCTGGACTCCGGGCTGGACAAGGACTGGCTCTGGGCCGACTGGCAGGACTCGCTGTCGGAGTACGAGCAGGACGACTGCCGCTGGACGCCGTGCTTCGACTGCGGCGTCTGCCCGAGCATGGACACCGAGATCCAGATCGGGCCGACCGGGCGCAAGCTGCTCCCGCTGACCCCGGTCGGGCGCTAGTGGCCCGCAACCAGCCGACCTCCCACCAGGAACCGGTCGTCCAGCGGGTCCGGCTCCGGTATGCCAAGCGGGGGCCGTTGCGCTTCACGTCGCACCGGGACTTCGCGCGGGCCTTCGAGCGGGCGTTGCACCGGGCCGGGGTACCGATCGCGTACTCCCAGGGCTTCACCCCGCACCCGAAGGTGTCCTACGCGAGCGCGGCGCCGACCGGGGTGGCCAGCGAGGCCGAGTACCTGGAGATCGGGTTGCGCGCCCGGGTCGAGCCGGACGAGCTGGCCCGGGCCCTGGATGCGGCGCTGTCGCCCGGTCTGGACGTGGTCGAGGCGGTCGAGGCCGGACCGGGCAGCATGGCCGATCGCATCGACGGCTCGCTGTGGCGGATCGAGCTGCCCGGGGTGGCGCTGGACAAATTGCGGCACGCGGCTGCGGCGTTCGAGGCGGCCGCCGAGGTACCCGTCCAGCGGCTCACCAAGCAGGGCTGGCGCACCTTCGACGCGCGGGGTCCGGTGGTCCGGATCGGGGTGGAAGAGCCACCCTCCGAGGTCAGCGACGTGCCGTGTGCGATACTCGACCTAGTCATACGGCAGGTCACCCCGTCCGTACGACCCGATGACGTCCTGTCCGGCCTGCGTGTGGTGGTCGGCCTGGAGCCGCCGGTACCGCCCCGGGCGACCCGGTTGGCTCAGGGCACGCTGACCCCGCGGGGGGAGATCACCGATCCCCTCCTGGCCGACCGGGCCGGGGCGGTCACCGGAGTTCCGCCGGGCTAAGGCGGGGCTGGCAGACTTCGGCGCCGCGCCGGTTCGCGCGGTGCCGGTGACCAGAACGACGTGTCGCACCTGGTGCGGCACGACACAGCATGCGGCATCCCCGCGTGGCAGCGTCCTACGCGCCCGGGGAGCCAGAACTGGAGAACGTCCGGATGCTCGAGAACGAGCCAACGGGGGAGGATCGGACCGGCGCGGCGCCGACCGAGGACACCCCCACCACAGCACCGACCCGCCGTACGCGTGCCACCCGGCGCCGCACGGCAGACACCGAAGCCCCACCCGAGGCTGCCGGTACCGACGAGGTAGCGCCGGCCCGGCCGGCCCGTACCCGTCGAAAGGCCACGGTACCCCCCGAAAGCGGCGAGTCCCCCGCAGAGCCGGCGGAAGCCCCGGCTCCCCGGACCCGGCGCAAGAAGGCCGCGCCCGCGGAGCCGGCGGCGCCCGGCGAGGCGGTCCCGGTCGAGGAAGCGCCGGCCAGGCGGCGGGCCCCGGCGGCCGCGCCGCTGCTGTTCGTCGCGCCCGAGGCGCCGGAGGTCCCAGCGGCTACCGAGGAGCCGGCGGCCCGCACCGCCGCCCGGCGGCGCCGCAGCCCCCGGAAGACCGCCGAACCGGCCGCCGAGGCCGAGCCGGTGGACACCGCGCCGGCCGAGGCGGAGGACGAGGAGGACGAGGACAGCGAGTCGGCCGCCGCGCGGCGGCGCCGCCGCCGGGGCCGCCGCGGTCGCGGTCGCGGTCGTGGCGGCGAGCTGGCCGAGGGCGAGGAGGAGACCGCCGAGGGCGAGGAGGAGACCGCCGAGGCCGCCGAGGAGCCGGCCGAGGAGCCGGCGGAGGAGCCCGAGGAGGCCGAGGCCGCCGACGCGGTGACCCGGCGCCGCCGGCGCCGCCGCCGTGGTGGCGCGGCCGGGGAGGCGGAGACCGCCGAGGACGGCGTGGTCACCGTCGTCAAGGTGCGCCAGCCGCGCGCGGCCCGCGACGAGGTACAGGGCGTCGCCGGCTCCACCCGGCTGGAGGCCAAGCGGCAGCGCCGCCGGGACGGCCGCGACCAGCGCCGGACCCGGCCGCCGATCCTGTCCGAGTCGGAGTTCCTGGCCCGGCGCGAGGCCGTGGACCGGACCATGGCGGTACGGCAGAAGGGCGACCGGACACAGATCGCCGTCCTGGAGGACGGGGTACTCGTCGAGCACTACGTCACCCGGGCCAGCGCCGCCTCCATGGTCGGCAACGTCTACCTGGGCAAGGTGCAGAACGTGCTGCCCAGCATGGAGGCCGCGTTCGTCGACATCGGCCGGGGCCGCAACGCGGTGCTCTATGCCGGCGAGGTCAACTGGGACTCGACCGGCCTGGAGGGGCGGGCCCGCTCCATCGAGCAGGCGCTGAAGTCCGGCGACTCGGTGCTGGTACAGGTGACCAAGGACCCGGTCGGGCACAAGGGCGCGCGGCTGACCAGCCACATCGCGCTGTCCGGTCGGCACCTGGTGTACGTGCCGCACGGCAACGCGTCCGGGATCAGCCGCAAGCTGCCCGACACCGAGCGCAAGCGACTGCGCGACGTGCTCAAGTCGCTGGTACCCGACGGGGCCGGCGTGATCGTCCGGACGGCCGCCGAGGGCGCCGCCGAGGACGAGCTGGCGCGCGACGTGCACCGGCTCCAGGCGCAGTGGGAGGACATCCAGACCAAGGCCGGCGAGGGTGGCGCCCCGGTCCTGCTGTACGAGGAGCCCGACCTGGTCATCCGGGTGGTCCGGGACCTGTTCAACGAGGACTTCCGGGAACTGGTGATCCAGGGCGCCGACGCCTACGACCAGGTCGAGATGTACCTCAAGCACGTCTCGCCGGACCTGCTGGACCGGCTGCACCGGCATTCCGGGCCGGGCGACCTGTTCGCCGAGCGCCGCCTTGACGAGCAGATCCTCAAGGGGCTGGACCGCAAGGTCTTCCTTCCCTCGGGCGGTTCGCTGATCATCGACCGGACCGAGGCAATGGCGGTGATCGATGTCAACACCGGCAAGTACACCGGTACCGGCGGGAACCTGGAGGAGACGGTCACCCGCAACAACCTGGAGGCGGCCGAGGAGATCGTGCGCCAGCTCCGGCTGCGCGACCTCGGCGGCATCATCGTGATCGACTTCATCGACATGGTGCTGGAGTCCAACCGGGAGCTGGTACTGCGCCGGCTCACCGAATGCCTCGGCCGGGACCGGACCAAGCACCAGGTCACCGAGATCACCTCGCTGGGCCTGGTCCAGATGACCCGCAAGCGGATCGGCCAGGGCCTGCTGGAGGCGTTCAGCGAGACCTGTGAGACGTGCAAGGGCCGCGGCGTGACCATCCACACCGAGCCGGTCATGGACCGCCGGCCGGCTGCGAAGGCGGTCGCCGCGGTGGCCGCCGCGGTGGCCGCCGCTCCCGTCGAGGGCTCCGGCCGGCGGCGGCGCCGGTCCACCGCGGTGGTACTGGACGAGGACCTGGAGGTTCCCGAACCGGTCGACGAGGAGCCGGGCGCGGTGGCCGGGGACTCCGACATCGAGCTGGTCACCGACGAGCCGGCGGCCGGTGGCGAGCCGGACGACGACGACGGGGTACTCAACGAAGGGCGGCGGCGCGGGCGGCGCTGGTCGCGGCGGGGCCGGTGACGTCCCTTGATCCTGAGCTACCGCCGCCCCGGGGCCGGCTCACGAGGAGCAAAGCGACGAGGGAAGACGTCGCCGGAGGGGCCCCGGGGCTGCGCGAGCGGAGGCGAGCGCCAAGGGTCCAGCCCCGGTTTGGGGGCCGCGCCTCGGATGAAGTACGCTTGACCCCCGGTGCACTTCGTGTGCCCGGTTGTTGTGCGCTGTCACCGGCGCCGCGACCATGACCCATCCGCCAGCATGAGAGCAGGAGTCCGCGTCCGATGTACGCGATCGTCAAGACCGGCGGCAAGCAGTACAAGGTCGCCGAGGGCGACGTGATCGAGGTCGAGAAGCTCGTCGGAGCGCCCGGCGACGCGGTGTCGCTGTCCGCGGTACTGGTCGTCGACGGGGCCGACGTGCTCACCGACGCGGCCGCGCTGGCGAAGGTCGCGGTGACCGGCGAGGTCGTCGCGCACACCAAAGGCCCCAAGATCCGGATCCACAAGTTCAAGAACAAGACCGGCTACCACAAGCGCCAGGGTCACCGCCAGCCGCTGACCCAGGTGAAGGTGACCGGGATCGCGACCGGGAAGTAGGCGTTCACGATGGCACACAAGAAGGGTGCGTCCAGCTCGCGCAACGGCCGCGACTCCAACGCGCAGCGGCTGGGCGTCAAGCGGTACGGCGGTCAGCTGGTCAATGCCGGCGAGATCCTGATCCGCCAGCGGGGCACCAAGTTCCACCCGGGCGACCTGGTGGGCAGGGGCAGCGACGACACCCTGTTCGCGCTGGCCACGGGTGCGGTCCAGTTCGGCACCAAGCGCGGCCGCAAGGTCATCAACATCATCCCGCAGTAGCTTTTCCGCTCTTCCGGGCCGGCCGGGGCGTGTCGCCCCGCCGGCCCTTGGCTTTCGGACAGGAGTTCCGTGACCACGTTCGTCGATCGCGTCGTCCTGCACGTGCAGGCCGGTGACGGCGGGCACGGCTGCGCGTCGATCCTGCGCGAGAAGTTCAAGCCGTTCGGCGGGCCGGATGGCGGCAACGGCGGGCACGGCGGGGACGTCGTCCTGATTGTCGACCCCGGCGTACACACGCTGCTCGACTTCCACTTCCGGGCACACGTCCGGGCCGGCAGCGGCAAGGGTGGACAGGGCGGCAACCGGGACGGCGCGCGCGGTGCGGACCTGACGCTGCGGGTACCGGACGGGACCGTGGTCCAGTCCACCGACGGTACGGTGCTGGCCGACCTGGTCGGCGCCGGTACCAGCTTCGTCGTCGCCCGGGGCGGCCGGGGCGGGCGCGGCAATGCGGCGCTGGCCAACGCCCGCCGCAAGGCACCCGGGTTCGCTGAGCTGGGCGAGCCCGGCGACCGGCTCGACCTCGTACTGGAGCTCAAGAGCGTCGCCGACGTCGGGCTGGTCGGCTTCCCGAGTGCGGGCAAGTCGTCGCTGATCTCGGTGCTGTCCGCGGCGCGACCGAAGATCGCCGACTACCCGTTCACCACGCTGGTACCGAACCTCGGCGTCGTCCAGGTCGGCGACGACACGTTCACCATCGCCGACGTACCCGGCCTGATCCCGGGCGCCGCTACCGGTAAGGGGCTGGGCCTGGAGTTCCTGCGGCACATCGAGCGCTGCGCGGTGCTCGTGCACGTGGTGGATACCGCGACCCTCGAACCCGGCCGCGATCCGGTCGCCGACATCGACGCGATCGAGGCGGAGCTGGCCGCTTACGGTGGGCTGGCCGACCGGCCCCGGCTGGTCGCCCTCAACAAGGTCGACGTACCCGACGGCCGCACGCTGGCCGAGCTCGTCCGGCCCGACCTCGAGGCGCGCGGACTGCGGGTGTTCGAGGTCAGCGCGGCGACCCACGAGGGGCTCAAGGAGCTGACGTACGCGATGGCCGAGCGGGTCCAGGCCCACCGGGCGGCGGCGCCGCCGCCGGAGCCGACCCGGATCGTGCTGCGGCCGCCGGCCGTCGACGACGCGGGCTTCACGGTGACCGTGGAGGACGACGAGGTCTACGTCGTGCACGGTCCCCGGCCGGAGCGCTGGGTGCGGCAGACGAACTTCGACAACGACGAGGCGGTCGGCTTCCTCGCCGACCGGCTGGCCCGGCTCGGCGTGGAGGACGCGCTGGCCAAGGCCGGGGCGGAGCCGGGCGTGACGGTCCGGATCGGTACCCGGGAGTTCGAGTGGCAGCCGACCGTCTACGCGGGTACGGAATTCCAGCCCGGCAACCGGGGTACCGACTACCGGCTCGAGGAGACGCCGGCCCGGCCCTTGGCCGGCGAGCGGCTGGCCGCCCGCAAGGCCCGCCGGCAGCGCCCGCCGGACGAGCCGGCGCCCGGTACCGGCGATCCTTCGGCCACCCTTCGGTAACGATCCGGAAACCGGCCTGGATTACTCTCGCCCGGTGTTGATCGAGGCTCGTGACCCCTGGGATCCCGTCGTCGCGCAGCTGAGTCGGGAGCAGCAGGCCGAGCTGGCGGCCGCCGAGGGGGACGAGCACATCGCGTACCCGGCACACGAGGGCATCGAGTTCGTCGCTGGCTTCGTGGACGGGCGGCCGGTCGGCTGCGGCGCCCTCCAGCCGCTCGGCGCCGGGGTCGGCGAGCTCAAGCGGATGTATGTGCGTCCGGCGTACCGGCGGAAGGGGCTGTCCCGGCTCATCCTTGCCGCGCTCGAAGAGCTCGCCATGGACCGCGGGTATCACACCCTGCGGCTGGAGACCGGCCGGTACCTGGCCCCGGCGTTGCGCCTCTACCGGGGCGCCGGGTACCAGCCGATCCCGCTGTTCGGCCAGTACGTCGGCAACCCGCGGAGCGTCTGCTTCGAGAAGTCCCTGACCGCTGTCGAGGTGTCGTCCTAGGCCGGTACCAGGCCTAACCGCCGACGGTGACCCGGGGCGCCTCGCTGTCCTCCGGCGCCGCGGCCGGGGTACGCCCCGCCCGTCCGCGGACCAGCAGGACCGACAGCGCGCCCACCGCCAGTACCGCGATCGGCAGCCACAGCGTCACCCGCATCGCGTTGACGAAGCCCTCGCCGAACACCCGCGCGGCCAGCGCCTTGATCTGCTCCGGAGTACCCGGCGGTAGCTTGTTTCCCCCCGCCGCGTTGCCGACGTCGAGGTTGCCGGTCGCCACGTCGTGGAACCTGGCCAGGAACGTGCCGCGCTGCGGGTCGGGCAGCGCCGCGCTCTCCTTGACCGCGGCCGCGTTCAGCTTCGTCGACAGCTGCGCCTGCAGCAGAGCGCCGACGGCCGCGAAGCCCATGACGCCCCCGAGCTGCCGGGTGGTGTTGATGAACCCGGACGCCGCTCCTGCCATCCGCGGCTCGACGTTGAGCATCGCGACGGTCTGCAACGGCGCGAACGTCATCCCCATGCCGAAGCCGGCCACGATCAGGCCGGGCAGCAGGTGCCAGCGGCTCACGCCCAGGTGCGACGAGGCGATCAGGATGCCCATGCCGCTGGAGAACAGGCTGAGCCCGACGAACAGGATCCACTTGCCGCCGAGCCGGTCGGACAGCCGGCCGGCGACCGGCGCGACGAACATCGAGATCAGCGACATCGGCGCGGTGGTCAGGCCGGCCTGCAACGCGGAGAGGCCGAGCACTGACTGCAGGAAGATGGTCAGCGGCAGGAACAGGCCGAACATGCCGAACGCGATCGACATGACGACGTAGTTCATGATCGAGAAGTTGCGGTCGTGGAAGATCTGGAACGGGATCAGCGGCTCGCCGTCGCGCTGGGCGCGCTGCTGGAGCACGAACCCGACCAGGATGACCACGCCGACGGCGATGACCTCGAGGATCGTGACCGGCCCCCACACCCGGCCCCAGTGGTGTGACTGCCCCTCGATCAGGCCGTACGTGATCAGGAAGAGTCCCGCGGTGGCCAGGAGGGTACCCGGCCAGTCCAGCCGGTGGCGCCGGTTGAGCTTGAGGTTGGGCATGACGATCCATGCAGCGGCCAGCGCGATGGCACCGACCGGCAGGTTGACGAAGAAGATCCAGCGCCAGCCGAAGTCGGTGACCAGCCAGCCGCCGACCACCGGGCCGGCGATGGTGGCGACGCCGGCGGTCGCGCCCCAGATCCCGAACGCCGCCCCGCGCTTGTCCGGCGGGAAGATCACCGTGAGTACGGACAGGGTCTGCGGGGTCAGTAGCGCGCCACCCAGACCCTGGACCACCCGGAAAATGATCAACTGGGTCGGGTTCTGCGCGAAGCCGCAGGCCGCCGAGGCGAGCGTGAAGATCACCAGGCCGACGAGGAAGAGCTGCTTGGGCCCGTACAGGTCGCCGAGCCGGCCGGCCGTGATCAGCAGGACGGCGTATACCAGCACGTACGAGTTCAGGATCCAGAGGATGTCCGACAGTGACGCGTGTAACTTGTCGCTGATCGCCGGGATCGCGATGTTCACGATCGTGGTGTCCAGCAGAATCATGAAGAAGCCCAGGCAGAGGACGGACAGCACCAGCCAGGGGCTGTGCCGCCGCTCGGCCTGATGCGCCGGTGCTGTCATGAGTACTCCCTCGTCGTCGTCCTTACAGCCTATGGACCTCGGTGTCCCCGCACGACCGGCCGGTCAGAGGAGGCCGAGCCGCGCGCGGACCTCCCGTACCCTCGTCCGCGCCTCGTCCCGGGCCCGCTGCGCGCCCTCGGCGAGAATGTCGCGGACCGTGTTCGGGGCGTGCTCCAGGTCCGTGTAGCGGGCCTGGATCGGCCGCAGCGTGGCGATCACGCTGTCGGCCACCGCCTCCTTCAGTTCCCGGTACGAGGAGAACAAGCGCGCCAGCGTTCGCGGGTGGTCATCGACGCAGCCGGCCAGGATCTCCAGCAGGTTGGCCACCCCCGGCCGGTCAACCGGGTCGTAGCGGATCTCCCGACCCGGGTCGGTGACCGCCCGCAGCACTTTCCGTCGCACCACCTCCGGAGGGTCGAGCAGGTAGAGAACCCCCGCGTCGCTGCCGTTCGTCTTGCCCATCTTGGCGGAGGGGTCTGACAGTTTTCTGAGACGGCCGGTGAATCCGGGGTTGACCGCCTTCGGTACCACGAACGCCGGCCCGTACCGGCCGTTGAACCGGACCGCGATGTCCCTGGCCAACTCGACATGCTGGGTCTGGTCCGCGCCGACCGGTACCTCGTCGGCGCCGTGCAGCAGGATGTCCGCGGCCATCAGCGTCGGATAGGTGAGCAGGCTGAGCCGCACCTGCTGCTGGGTGGCCGCCTTCTCCTTGAACTGGATCATCCGGTGCGCCTCGCCGTAGCTGGTGGCGCACTCCAGGAGGTAGTGCAGCTCGGCGTGCTCGGGTACGTGCGACTGCACGTAGAAGAGGCTCCGGGCCGGGTCGACCCCGGCGGCCAGCAGCAGGATGGCCACCTCCCGGGTCAGCTCGCGCAGCTGCCCGGGATCGTGGTCGACGGTCAGCGCGTGCAGGTCGGCCACGAGGACGATGGACTCGTGGTCGTGCTGGCCGGCGACGGTCGGGCGGATCGCGCCGAGCAGGTTACCGAGGTGCAGGTGGCCGGTGGGTTTGAAGCCGGACAGTCGGCGGGGCATGGGTCGCTCCTTCACTGCGAAGGCGGACGCCCACACCGGGCACACGAAAACAGCCGCCCGGGAGGGGCGGCCGCGGAATGGGTACGCGGGGAACTGGGCCGCCCGTCAGGGCGCCCACCAGCCGAGGCTGGACGTCTTCCGCATGACAGCGATGATACCAGCGTCCGTGGCATGATCGAACGGATGGAGGGCGCGGTGCGACGGATCGGGATCATGGGCGGTACCTTCGACCCGATCCACCACGGTCACCTCGTCGCCGCCAGCGAGGTGGCCGGCCGCTTCGGGCTCGACGAGGTGGTGTTCGTCCCGACCGGCCAGCCGTGGCAGAAGGCCGACGTGGCGGTCAGCCCGGCCGAGGACCGGTACCTCATGACGGTCATCGCGACCGCGTCCAACCCGCGGTTCACCACCAGCCGGGTCGACATCGACCGGGCCGGGCCGACCTACACCATCGACACCCTGCGCGACCTGCGCAAGCAGTACGGCGACACGGCGCAGCTGTACTTCATCACCGGTGCCGACGCGCTGGAGCGGATCCTGTCCTGGAAGGACGTCGACGAGATGTTCGAGCTGGCGCACTTCGTCGGAGTGACCCGGCCCGGCTTCGAGCTCTCCGACGCACACCTGCCGGAGGACGCCGTGTCGCTGGTCACGGTACCGGCGATGGCGATCTCGTCCACCGACTGCCGCGCCCGGGTCGCGGCCGGGCTGCCGGTCTGGTACCTCGTGCCCGATGGTGTCGTGCAATACATTGCCAAGCGCCATCTGTACCGTTAGAGGGCAATTATCCCGAGCGGCGGCACCGGCGCCGCTGTGAGAGGCTGGAGGCCGGCACATCCGCTGACGGAAGGAGTCCGGTGCCCGCATCCGAGCGCGCTGTCGAGCTCGCACTGGCCGCGGCGCAGGCCGCCGCCGACAAGAAGGCGAAGCCGGTACGCCGCGAGGGCGAGCGGGCCGGCCGGTGGGTACTGCTGGACTACGTCGATATCGTCGTCCACGTGCAGCACAGCGAGGAGCACGAGTTCTACGCGCTGGACCGGCTGTGGAAGGACTGCCCCACGATCCCGTTCGTCGACCGGGACCTGGTACCCGCCGAGCGCGACGCGTGAGCCGCCTGCTCGTCGTTCGGCACGGCCGTACCGGGTGGAACGCGTCGCGGATGATCCAGGGACAGCTCGATGTCGAGCTGGACGAGGTCGGCCGGGAGCAGGTCGCGGCGCTCGCGCCCCGGCTGGCGGCCCTGGCGCCGGACGCCATCGTCGCAAGCGACCTGCGGCGGGCCGCGGACAGCGCCGTGCCGCTCGCCGACCTGACCGGGTTGCCGGTCCGGCTGGATCCCCGGTTGCGCGAGCGCAGCTTCGGCCAGTGGCAGGGCCTGCACGGCAGCGAGATCGCCGAACGGTACCCCGAGGAGTACGCCCGCTGGCGGGCCGGCAAGGAGGTCGACGGCTGCGACGTCGAGGAGCTGGACGACCTGGCCAAGCGGGCGAGTGAAGCGCTGCGGGAGGCGGCCGACCTGGCGCCCGACGGCACCGTGGCGGCCTTCTGCCACGGCGGCACCGCCAAGTACGGGCTCGCGGCGCTGCTCGGCTGGCCGGCCACGGTCCTGCCGTCGCTCGGTCCGCTGGGCAACTGCCGGTGGGCGGACCTGCACCGGGACACCATCCGCGGCTGGCAGCTGCACGGGTACAACCTGAGGTGAGCCGGGAACCGGACGGCCCCGCGTTACGTCGGAGGAGTCATGGGGATCCGTCACCACGCCGCTGTCGGCCTGCTGTGCGTCACGCTGGCGCTCACCGGTTGCGCCGGGAGTAGCCAGTCAGGGACCGGGGGCGGCTCCTCCGCTGGGTCGCCGGGCGTGCCGACGCCGGCGGAAAGCTCCCCGGCTGCCGGGTCGCCGGCCTCGTCCGCCAGCCTGGTCCTCAGTGGACAGGTCGAGCCCGGGGTCGAGGCCGGGTGCCTGATCCTCAAGGACGCCGGCAAGAGCTATGAGCTCATGGGCGGGGACCCGACGGTCGTCAAGGCCGGCGCCCGGGTCCGGGTGGTCGGCCACCTCGCCACCGGCGTGATGAGCCACTGCATGCAGGGCCAGCCGTTCCAGGTCACCGAGGCGCACGCGCTGTAATACGGCTGGTACCCAGGCGAAGCGCTATGGTGCCGGCATGCCCAGCGTCGCCGTGGTCACCGACTCCACCGCCGGCCTGCCGGACGAGCTGGTCGAGGCGCACCGCCTCACCGTCGTACCGCTGACCATCACGATCGACAGCGCCTCCGGGCGCGAAGGCGTGGACGTCGCACCGGAGGACGTCGCGAAGGCCCTGGTCGCGCGCCGCAGCTCGGTCACCACGTCGCGGCCGTCGCCGGCCGACTTCACCGCGGTCTACGGCCGCCTGCTCGGCGAGGGCGCGCCCGGGGTCGTTTCGGTACACCTGTCGGCGAAGCTGTCCGGCACGTACGAGTCGGCGCGGCTGGCGGCTGCCGGGTACGCCGGGCAGGTCGTTGTCGTCGACTCCCGCTCGACCGGGATGGGCCTGGGCTTCTGTGCCGTTGCGGCCACCGGCTTCGACGACCTCGGTGCCGCGGCCGAGGCGGCCCGGGCCGCCATTGCCCGGATCACCACGTTGTTCTACGTGGACACCCTGGAGTACCTGCGTCGCGGTGGCCGCATCGGCGCCGCGTCAGCGCTGCTCGGTACGGCGCTGTCGGTCAAGCCGATCCTGCGGATGGTCGAGGGCGAGATCGTGGTACGGGACAAGGTGCGCACCGCCAGCCGGGCGCTGGCCCGGCTGGTCGACCTCGCCGTAGATGCGGCCGGCGACGCCGAGGTCGAAGTGGGCGTCCACCACCTGGCCGCGCCGGACCGGGCCGAGGAGTTGGTGGTACGGCTGGCAGAGCGCCTGGGCGATCGGCTACGCGCGTGTTATCAAACTGAGATCGGGGCGGCTGTCGGCGCCCATGTCGGCCCTGGCCTGGCATCGGTGGCGGTTCATACCAGATCGACTGACTGATCGGTACGCCCGTCCACAGGCGCCCTTGCCGTCCACAGAAGCAGTTCGGCGCTCGCGCACGGATGACGGTACCGGCCTAGCGTCCGTCGCGTGCGCAGACGCAGGGACAGGGATCCGGAGGTGGCCAGGCGCTTCGCGCGGGTCTGGCCGCTCGCCGGAAGGGCTCCGGACGGCAGCCGACCCCTCGACGGCAGCCGGTCCGCTTCATCCGGCGGTGGCGGCCGGCCTCCCGACGGCGAACGCCCGCCTGATGACGGCCCAGCGCGGGGCGTCTGGCGGCCCGGAACGGTCTTCCCCAACCCGGAGCCGCCAGCACGGCAGGCGCGGCCGGTCCCCGAGCGGCCGGCCACGCCCGCGGTAGGTGCGGCCCCGCCCGTGTCGCCGGCGCCAGGATTGATGGCGCCTCGATCGGTGGGGCCTGGGCCGGCGGCGCCTGGTTCGGGGGTGCCTGGTTCGGGGGTGCCGGCGGCCGGGGCGGATTGGCCTGACGTGCCGGGTCGGCGGGAGGCGGAGGCCGCTTGGCGGGCGCTCGACCTCCGGTCCCCGGCACCGCAACCGATCCCCGGTCCGCCAGCGCCCGACCCGGTCGAGGCGGGTCCAATGGATACCGAGCCGCCGCCACCCGCGCCACCCGGACGCTGGGCGCTGGGCGCCTTCGACCCGGGCCGGCGCGGCATCCGCGTGCTCGCCGTCGTCGCCGCGGTTGTCGTACTGGTCGCCGGCTACCTCGCCTGGCGATCCCGACCACACGCCGAACCGGTGACCCCGCCGGGCTCGACTGCCCGGGCGCCGTCTGCGGCCGGCGTGACGCCGAGCGGCACCATCGTCGTGGCGGTGCAGGGCCGTGTCGTCCACCCGGGGCTCTACCGGTTGCCGGCCGGCTCCCGGGTCGCCGACGCGCTCGACGCCGCCGGCGGTGCGCTGCCCGGCGTGGACCTGTCATTCGTCAACCTCGCCCGCAAGCTCGGGGACGGCGAACTGCTCCTCATCGGTGCGACGCCGCCACCGGACCAGACCGGGCCGGGGACCGCCACCGGTGGGAAGGTCGACCTCAACACCGCGACCATGGCGCAGCTGGACGCGCTGCCCGGGGTCGGGCCGGCGCTCGCCCAGCGGATCGTGGAGTACCGCACGCAGCACGGCGGCTTCCGCTCGATCGATGAGCTACGGAAGGTCCAGGGCATCGGCGAGGCGAAGTTCGCCCAGCTCAAGGACCTGGTGACGGTATGAGCCACGATCTGCGGCTGGCTGGGCTCGCCGCCGGTACGTGGCTCGCCGCCCTGGCCGCGCTCTACCTGCCGGCGCGCTCCGGAGCCCTGCTCGCTCTCGGCGCGGTGCTGGTCGCCGCGGCGCTCGGCTGGGTTCTCCAGCACCGGTGGCGCTGGATCGTCATCGGTCTGCTCGTTGGTGTCGCCTGCGGTGCGGCGGCGACCGCTGCCCGGGTCACCGTGCGGGACGCGGCGCCGCTGGCCGCGCTCGTCCGCGAGCACGCGACCGTCCACATGCGACTGACGGTCGCCGACGATCCGAGGCCGGTACGCGGGGTGGCCGGCCGCGCGTCGGGATACGCGGTACCCGCCTCGGCGATCTCCGTCGAGGCGCCGGGCGGCGTGGCTCTCGCGTTGTCCGTGAACGTCCTCGTCCTTGCTGAGGATCAAGGGTGGCGTGCGCTCCTGCCCGGTACCCGCGTCGCGGCTACCGGGCGGTTGGCGCCGGGCCGGCCCGGCGACCTCAACGCGGCCGTGCTCTCCGTCTCCGGTCCGCCGGACGAGGTCGGGGTCGCGCCGTGGGCGCAGCGCGCGGCGGGCGCCTTGCGCGAGGGCCTGCGCAGGGCCTGTGCATCTTTACCGACCGAGGCCGGTGGCCTGTTGCCGGGTCTCGTCGAGGGAGACACCTCGCGACTCGATCCCGGGGTGGCCGACGACTTCCGCGCCACCGGGATGACGCATCTCCTGGCCGTGAGCGGCGCCAACGTGGCGATCGTGCTGTCGGTGGTACTCCTGGCGGCCCGCTGGTGCCGGGCCGGGCCGCGAGTGGCGGCGATATTGTGCGGCCTGGCGCTCGTCGGGTTCGTCATCCTCGCGCGGCCGTCGCCCAGCGTGCTGCGGGCCGCCGCGATGGGTGGCCTTGGCCTGCTGGCGCTGGCGCTCGGGCGATCCCGGGCCGCGCTACCGGCACTGCTGGCCTCCGTGGTCGTGCTGGTGCTGTTCGATCCGGCCCTGGCCGGCGACGCCGGTTTCGCGCTGTCGGTGTTCGCCACGGCGGGCCTGCTGCTGCTCGCCCCGCGGTGGCGGGACGCGCTGTGCCAGCGCCGGGTACCGCGGCCGCTGGCCGAGGCGCTGGCGATACCGGCAGCGGCACAGGTGGCCTGCGCGCCGGTCATCGCGGGGATTTCCGGCACGGTCAGCCTCGTCGCCGTACCGGCGAATCTGCTCGCCGAGCCGGTCGTCGCGCCCGCGACCATCCTCGGTGTCGTCGCGGCGCTGCTGTCCGTGGCCTGGCCGGCCGCGGCGGCGTTCGTGGCCTGGCTCGGATCGTGGCCGGCGCGCTGGTTGGTGACCGTCGCCCGGACCGGGGCCCACGCGCCCGACGGGGTACTCGCCTGGCCCGGCGGTACCGGCGGGGCACTGCTGCTCACGGTGCTGCTACTGGTCGCGCTGTGGGCCGCGCGCCGGCCGACGGTACGGCTGGTGGTCGGGGTGTGCGCGGTGGCGGCGGCGATCGGTGCCGTACCGGTCCAGCTCGTCGCCTCCGGTTGGCCGCCGCCCGGCGCGCTCGCGGTCGTGTGTGACGTGGGGCAGGGCGATGCGATCGTCCTCCCGCTCGGCCAGGATCGTGCGGTGGTCGTCGATGCCGGGCCGGATCCGGCAGCGACCGACCGGTGCCTGCGTGACCTCGCAGTCCGCGAGGTACCCCTGTTCGTGCTCAGCCACTTCCACATCGATCACGTCGGCGGCGTCGCCGGGGTCTTCCGGGGACGCCGGGTGGACCAGATGGTGACCAGCGCGCTTCCCGAACCGCTCGAAGGCCGGACGAAGGCGCTGGCGGCGGCCGGCGCGGCGGGTACCCCGGTGGCGGTGCCGCCGGTGGGATGGAGCTGGGGTGCCGGGCCGGTACGGCTGACCGTTCTCGGGCCGACCCACCCGATCGTGGGTACCGGGTCGGGTCCCAACAACAACTCACTGGTCCTGCTCGTCCAGGTGGACGGCCGGCGGCTGCTGCTGGCCGGTGACGCGATGGTCGAGGAGCAGTCGGACCTGCTCGCCGTCCTCGGCGCCGCGGCGTTGCGGGCCGACGTCCTCAAAGTCGCCCACCACGGAAGCCCCTACCAGGACGTGGAATTCCTCACGGCGGTACATCCGGCGGTGGCGCTGGTCTCGGTGGGCGCCGGGAACCCGTACGGGCACCCGAGCCTTGCGATGCTCGACATGCTCCGCCGGGAGGGCACCAGAGTGCTGCGTACGGACGTCGACGGCGACCTGGCCGCAGTGGTCGACGGGCACGGCCTCGCGGTGGTACGGCGTGGCGTTCCGCCAGGCCGGCACCCGCCGTAACGAGATCGGTACCCAGCCGGGTGACCGAGTCCGGCCGGCATCGGGAGCATGCGAGGATGTGCGGGTGACATCGGCGCCCCCGGAGCTGTGCCTGGTCGTCGGCGACGAAGAGCTGCTGGCTACCCGAGCCGTCGCCCGGGTGGGCGCCGACGTCCGGGCCGCCGATCCGGAGGCCGACATCCGGGAGCTGGAGGCCGGCGGAATCGTCGCGGGGGAGCTCGCGGAGCTGCTCAGCCCTTCGCTGTTCGGGGGGCGCCAGGTACTGGTGGTCCGCAACGGGCAGGACGCCAAGAAGGACCTGATCACGGCACTGGTCGACTACGCCCGCGATCCGGATCCCGACGTGAGCCTGGTCGTCGTGCACAACGGGGGAGCGAAGGGCAAGGCGCTCATCGACGGGCTCCGCGAAGCGGGTGCGACCGTCGTCAACGCCAACAAGATCACTCGGCACCGCGAGCGCGTCGATTTCGTGCGCGACGAGTTCCGCCGGCTGGGCGGACGCTGCCCCGAGGCCGCAGCCGAGGCCCTGCTCGCGGCCGTCGGCAATGACCTGCGCGACCTGGCCGCCGCGTGTGCTCAGTTGATGGCCGACACCGGCGGCCGGGTGACCGCAGAAACGGTGGCCCGCTACTACCGCGGCCGGGCCGAGGTCAGCGGGTTCACGGTCGCGGACGCCGCGATGGTCGGTGACGTTCCCGCGGCCCTCGAAGCGTTGCGCTGGGCGTTGCAGATCGGCGTGGATCCGGTACCGATGGCGGACGCGCTGGCCGACGGTGTCCGCACCGTGGCCCGCGTGGCCGCTGCCGGGCGCGGCAACCCGTACCAGCTCGCTTCGACGCTTGGCTTGCCGGCGTGGAAGATCGAGCGGGCGCAACGCCAGTCGCGGGGCTGGACGGCGGACGGCCTCGTCGAGGCGATGCGGGTGGCCGCCGAATGCAACGCCGCGGTCAAGGGCGGTTCGGACGATCGCGGGTACGTGCTGGAGCGCGCGGTCTTCGCCATGAGCGCCGCGCGGGGTGGCGTTGCGAGCCCGGCGCGGGCCGGTGCTGCCGCCGCGCCGCGCGGTGCCGCCACCTCGGCCGGGGACGGCCGGCGGCCCGGGGACGGTATGCGATGAGCGGGAAGCCACCCCTCTACGCCCGGGTACTCCGGCTGCGCCACATCCATCCCGGCGGCCTGCTGTGCTTCGCGTTCTTCGAGGGTGCCGTCGCGGTCGGCATCCTGCTCGCGCTCGCCGAGCTGGCGCCCTGGTGGGCGGCGCTGGTGCTGCCCGTCGTGGTCGCCGCCATGGTCAAGGTCAACGATGTTGTCTCGGGACTGACCGCGCGTGCCCGGATGGTACCGGCGCACACCCGGGCCGGTACCGCGCGCCGCATCGCCGTACCCCGGGCCCGTCCGGCTGACACGCCGCCGCCGACGAGCCGGGTACGTGGCCGGGCCACCGCGCCCGGCGCCCTACCAGCGACCGAGCTGCCCGGTCCCGGGCCCACCGCGCCCACCGGGCACATCTACCGGCACGTACCCGACGAGGCTGCCGCGACGGAGTCCGAGGACTCGGGGGAGTACCGGCGCGGGTTGAACCAGGGCCGCTTCGACCTGCCTGGGTGACGCTGTAGGCGGCCGCGATGGCCCCGTACAAGATCGGTTTTTCCGGACCAGAACGTGGAGTCAGACTGCACGATCTGTCCCAAAAACGGTGATCTTGCTCCGGGGGGAGGCGAGGCCCCGGAAAGCCGGCCCACACGCGCGGAAACGCCGCCCGGCCACGCCGGGCGGCGCCCGCGAAGAAGCGGCCCTGTGTGAAGAAGCGGCCCTGTGTGAAGAAGCGGCCCTGTGAAGAAGCGGCCCTGTGTGACGAAGCGGGCTCAGGCAGCCAGCGCGTCGTGCCGCTTGGCGATCGCCGACTTGCGGTTGGCGGCCTGGTTCTTGTGGATGACGCCCTTGCTCGCGGCCTTGTCCAGCTTGCGCGACGCGTCGCGGAGCAGCGTCTCGGCGCTCGGGGCGTCGCCGGCCTGAACCGCCTCGTTGAACTTGCGGATGGCGGTCTTCAGGGACGACTTGACCGACTTGTTGCGCAGGCGGCGCTTCTCGTTCTGCCGGTTGCGCTTGATCTGGGACTTGATGTTCGCCACGCGACAGCCTCGTCTGGGTAGCTCGGGTTCGGGATGCACGCGCGAGGAACGGACACCGCGCACGCGAAGAGTCAGATTACCAGGCCATCCGGTACCGGACCAAAACGAGGGCCGGACCGCGTGGGAGCATGGATATCGAGATCCCGACCACCCGAAGAAACGGACGACCGTGCCACCGACGCTCGAGCCAGGCGCGACCGCCCCGGAGCGCATCCGGAACTTCTGCATCATCGCCCACATCGACCACGGCAAGTCGACGCTGGCCGACCGGATGCTGCAGCTCACCGGAGTGGTCGAGGGCCGACAGATGCGGGCCCAGTACCTGGACCGGATGGACATCGAGCGCGAGCGCGGGATCACCATCAAGAGCCAGGCCGTCCGGATGCCCTGGCGGGTCCGGGAGGGCGAGCAACAGGGCGAGCAGATCGTTCTCAACATGATCGACACCCCCGGGCACGTCGACTTCACCTACGAGGTCAGCCGCAGCCTGGCCGCGGGCGAGGGTGCCGTCCTGCTCGTCGACGCCGCCCAGGGCATCGAGGCGCAGACCCTGGCCAACCTGTACCTGGCGCTGGAGAACGACCTCCATGTGATCCCGGTACTCAACAAGATCGACCTGCCGGCCGCCCAGCCGGACAAGTACGCCGAGGAACTGGCCCACCTCATCGGCTGCGCGCCGGAGGACTGCCTGCGGGTGTCCGGCAAGACCGGCGAGGGGGTACCCCACCTCCTCGACGAGATCGTCCGCCAGTTCCCGCCGCCGGTCGGCGACCCCCACGCGCCGGCCCGCGCGATGATCTTCGACTCGGTCTACGACGTGTACCGCGGCGTCGTCACCTACGTCCGCGTGATCGACGGCCGGATCGAGGCCCGCGACCGGATCAAGATGATGTCCACCGGTGCCGTGCACGAGCTGCTCGAGATCGGCGTCATCTCGCCCGAGCCGATCAAGTCCAGGGCGCTCGGCGTCGGCGAGGTCGGGTACCTGATGACCGGCGTCAAGGACGTCCGGCAGTCCCGGGTCGGCGACACCGTCACGATCAACTCCCGGCCCGCGAAAACCGCGCTGGGCGGGTACAAGGATCCGAAGCCGATGGTCTACTCGGGCCTGTACCCGATCGACGGCTCGGACTACCCGAACCTGCGCGACGCGCTGGACCGGCTCAAGCTCAACGACGCCGCACTGCACTACGAGCCGGAGACCAGCGCCGCGCTCGGGTTCGGCTTCCGCTGCGGCTTCCTCGGCCTGCTCCACCTGGAGATCATCCGGGAACGGCTGGAGCGCGAGTTCGACCTGGACCTCATCTCCACCGCGCCCAACGTGGTCTACCGCGTGCTGATGGAGGACGGCCTGGGCGGGGCGGCGGGGTTACGAGCGGGCGCAGAGCACGTCGTCACCAACCCGAGCGAGTTCCCGACCGGCAAGGTCGCCGAGGTGTTCGAACCGGTCGTGCGCGCGAGCGTGCTCACCCCCAACGACTACGTGGGTGCCGTGATGGAGCTGTGCCAGGGCCGGCGGGGCAGCCTGCTCGGCATGGACTACCTGTCCGCCGACCGGGTCGAACTGCGCTACACGCTGCCGCTCGCCGAGATCATCTACGACTTCTTCGACCAGTTGAAGAGCCGCACGAAGGGGTACGCGAGCCTGGACTACGAGCCATCCGGGGAGCAGCGCGCGGATCTGGTGAAGGTGGACATCCTGCTGCACGGCGAGACCGTCGACGCGTTCTCCGCGATCGTGCACAAGGACAAGGCGTACAACTACGGGGTGGCGATCGCCGCCAAGCTGCGGTCGCTGATCCCGCGCCAGCAGTTCGAGGTACCGATCCAGGCCGCGATCGGCAACCGGGTGATCGCCCGGGAGACCATCCGCGCCATGCGCAAGGACGTGCTGGCCAAGTGCTACGGCGGCGACATCACGCGCAAGCGCAAGCTGCTGGAGAAGCAGAAGGAAGGCAAGCGCCGGATGAAGATGGTGGGCCGGGTGGAAGTGCCGCAGGAAGCCTTCATCGCGGCACTGTCCACATCAGACGGTACCGACACCAGAGCCGCCAAGCCGAAGTAGCTGTCGCAGCGCCGCGACGTGCCCGTGGAGCGCGGAAGTCGGCCCATTGCGAGGCGCCGGAGTTTTGTCCTCAACAGCGCCGGGTACTGCCTGGTTGACCCGGAAACGGCATTGGAGGATCCCGTGTTACTAGCGATCATCTGGGCGATCATCATCGGTGCCATCATCGGTGCGCTCGGCCGGCTCGTCGTACCCGGTCGGCAGAACATGTCGATCTGGCTGACGATCGTGGTCGGTATCGTGGCCGCCCTGCTCGGTACGGCCATTGCCAGAGCGCTCGGTGTCGCGCAGACCTCCGGCATCGACTGGATCGAACACGCGATCCAGGTCGCCCTGGCAGCCCTCGGCGTGCTCCTGGTGACCGGCATCAGTGGCCGGCGCCGCAGCACGTACTAGTCCCGAAAAGATGCGTTCGACCCGTCCGGACCCGCTCCGGGCGGGCCGAACCGCGTCAGGTGTATACCTCGGCGACGACGTGGTCGAGGCTGGACGTGTTGGTCCGGGTCCAGGTCTCCGCGGTGGCGGTCCAGACCTGGTCGCCGAACTGGACCCGCCGGATGCTCTGGTCGGCGGCGTGCGCGACCAGCCAGTGTGCGTACTGCCAGCCGGTACGCGGCGCATCGACCGCGAGCGCCAGCCCGACCAGGCCCGCCTGGTTCACGGTGCGTACCTTCCCCCAGTCCGCGGCGACGCCTTCGGCCAGCGCGGTCGCCGCCGCGGTACCGCGCTTGGCCGGCTGGTCGATGATCGTGCAGCCGACCGCGCTGGTCACCTCGCCGGTCAGCGCGGTCGCCAGGATCCGGGCCTTGTCCTCCCACCGGGCGTAGGCGCTGCCGTCCGCGCTCTTCTGCACCGCCTGAGCCGCCTGCGCGACGCTCAGCTGCTGCCACCCCCGCACCTTGAGCAGCGCCTCGTAGAACTTCCCCGCGGCGTAGCGGGGGTCGGCGAGCTGGTCCGGGGTACCCCAGCCCTGGCTGGGTCGCTGCTGGAACAGGCCGACCGAGTCCCGGTCCCCGCCGCTCAGGTTCTGCAGCTTGGACTCCTGCTCGGCGGCGGCCAGCGCCACCGTGATCCCCTGGGTCGGTATCCCGCGCCGGATGCCGACGGCCGAGATGGTCGCCGCGTTGGCCGTCTGCTCCGGTTCGAACGTCGCCCGGCCGTTCGCGCTCACCACGCACTGCTGGACGGGCAGGTGCAGCGGCAGGCCGCTGGACAGGCTCCGGACCACGAAGTAGATGCCGACCGCGGCGATCACGACCAGCACGACGAAGGCCGCCAGGACGACCCGCAGACGCACGCTCACCCTCCCGATTGTCAGTCGTGGAGAATCCAACCAGGGTCGCGTTTCTGGCGGAACGCGGCCACACCCTCCAGGCCCTCGGCCGAGCGGAAGTAGGACACCGACAGCGCGGTCAGCTCGGCGAGGTCGTCGTCGAAGGTACCCGGCGTCCGGTGCAGCAGCTCTTTGGCGCCGGCCAGCGCGCCGGGCGCACCGCGCAGCAGTGCGGCGACGTACCGGTCGACGCGGGCGTCCAGGTCGGTCGCCGGTACCGCGGCGGTCACCAGACCGACCTGCGCCGCCCGGGTACCGTCGAACACCTCTCCGGTCAGGAACAGCTCGGCGGCCGCCCGGGAGGTGAGCCGGGGCAGCACCGTGACTGAGATGACCGCGGGTACCACGCCGAGGCGTACCTCCGAAAAAGCGAACGTCGCCTCGGTCGGGCAGACGGCGATGTCGGCCGCGGCGACCAGGCCCAGCCCACCGGCCCGCGCTGGCCCACCGACCCGGGCCACCACGGGCTTAGGGCACTCCCAGACCGCCTGCAGCAGCTCGCCCATCCGCGCCGCGGGTAGCTCGCCGGTCGCCCGCGCCGCCTCGGTCTCGGCCAGGTCCGCCCCCGAGCAGAACGCCGGCCCGGTGTGGCTGAGCACCACCATCCGGACCGCCGGATCCGCGACGGCGCCGGCCAGCGCGTCGAGAAGCTGGCTGATCAGCGCGGACGACAGCGCGTTGCGGTTGGTCGGGCTGTCGAGCGTGAGCGTGGCGACGCCGCGCGCGCTCGCGGTCGCTACGAGTGTGCCGGTCATGCGGGCACACTAGTCGGTATGCCCGGTGTTCTTCCGGACGGCGAACCAGTCCCTCGCGACGGCGCGTTGCCCCCGGCCGCGCTGCCCGTGGTCGGCGAGCGGAGCTTCGGGGTGTACGTGCACGTGCCGTTCTGCAGGTCCCGGTGCGGCTACTGCGACTTCAACACGTACACCGCGAGCGAAGGGGTGGTCGCCGACGGGTACGCGGACCAGGTGCTCGCGGAGCTGGCGCTGGCCGAGCGGGTGCTCGGCGCCGCGCCGCGGGTGCAGACCGTGTTCTTCGGCGGGGGTACCCCGACCCTGCTGCCCCCCGCGGAGCTGGGCCGGATCCTGGACGGGATCGACCGCACCTGGGGACTGACCGGCGACGCCGAGGTCACCACCGAAGCGAATCCGGAGTCGGTCACCGCGGACTCGCTGCGCGCGCTGCGCACGGCCGGGTTCACCCGGATCTCGCTGGGCATGCAGTCGGCGGCACCACATGTCCTGGCGGTGCTCGACCGGCGGCACACGCCGGGGCGGGCCGCGGCCGCCGCGGCCGAGGCGCGCGATGCCGGGTTCGCGCACGTCAACCTGGACCTGATCTACGGTACCCCCGGGGAGACCGCCGCCGACTTCGCCGGAACGCTTGCCATGGCGCTCGACGCCGGCGTGGACCACGTGAGCGCGTACGCGCTGATCGTCGAGGACGGTACCCGGCTGGCCGCCCGGATGCGCCGGGGCGAGCTGCCGTACCCGGACGACGACGTGGCCGCCGACCGGTACCTCGCCGCCGACTACACGCTGACCGGGGCCGGGTTCGCGTGGTACGAGGTGTCCAACTGGGCGCGTACCCCGGCCGACCGTTGCCGGCACAACCTCCTGTACTGGACCGGCGGCGACTGGTGGGGCTTCGGGCCGGGCGCGCACAGCCACGTCGGCGGGGTGCGGTGGTGGAACGTGAAACACCCGAACGCGTACGCCGCCCGGCTCTCCGGTGGGGTGTCGCCCGGCCAGGCGCGGGAGATCCTGACCGGTGCCGAGCGGCACAGCGAGGACGTCCTGCTCCGGCTGCGGCTGGCCGACGGCCTGCCACTGTCCACGTTGGACGAGTCGGGGCGCGACGCTGCCCGGCGCGCCCTCGCGGACGGGTTGCTGGACGCGACGGCGTACCACGATCAGCGCGCCGTGCTGACCCTGCGGGGCCGCCTGCTCGCCGACGCCGTGGTCCGCGATCTACTCCCATGAACAGGCCCCGGGCCCGCGCGAGCGGAGGCGAGCGCCAAGAGCACAGGCCCGGGGCGGTTGCCCCGGGCACGCCGGTTGCTACTTCACGATCGAGATGTTGAGGGGGTACCGGTACAGCTGGCCCTCGTTGGCGCGCAGCCCGGCGATGATGCCGAAGATGACGCCGACGAGGGTGGCGATCGGCCAGATGATGAAGCCGATGAGGATGCAGACGGTGATCCAGCCGACCACGCCGATGATCGACAGCAGCAGCTGGAAGTTGAGTGCGGCGACGGCATGCGCCCGTACCTGCGGAGACTTGTTCCCCTGCACGAGCATCGCGATGAGCGGCGGCACCCAGCCGCCGGTACCGGCGCTCACGAACATGGCGGCCGCGCCGCCGAAATGGGCGACCAGCGCCCAGGTCTTGTCTTCGGAACTGGCATACCCGGGCGGTGGTGGTGCGGCCCCGGGCGGTGGTGGTGCGGCCCCGGGCGGTGGGTAGGCACCGGGCGGCGGGTAGGCCCCCGGCGGCGGGAAGGCCCCCGGCGGAGGAGGCGGCGGCGCACCCGACCCGGGCGGGGGGATGTCGTCGTCTGGTGGGTTGGGTGGAAGCGTCATGGCGTCACCGTAGGGCTCTCGATCTAGTGACGCCAGACACATCTCCGGCATTTTCTGTCCGAGGTGGGCGGTGGGGGCCGCGAATTTCCCGGCAATGAGGTATAGAGCGGACGTCCCGGGCCGGGACAGCCCGGAACGCGGTCACTTGATGATCGGGATCGAGATCGGGTACTTGTACATCTGGCCGTCGTTCGCCCTGGTCCCGGCGATGATGCCGAAGACGATCCCGCAGACCCAGACGGCGGCCTGCAGCAGCCAGAGCAGCCCGCTGAGCAGGAACCAGAGGCCCAGCGACGAGAAGACACCGTTGCAGATCCGGGCGATGAACAGCAGCGCCCCGGCCGCGGCGATCGGGATGAAGAAGTTGAGGGCGTTGCGCGCGTGCTCCTTCACCACCGGAGACTGGTTGCCGCGGGCGAGCAGCGCGATCAGCGGGCCGACGAAGCCGAGCACGCCGCCGGAGATGAACGTGCCGACCGCGCCGCCGAAGTGGGCGACCAGGGCGTACGTCTTGTCCTCGCTGCTGGGGTAGCCGGGTGGCGGGGCCGCGGGCCCCGGTGTCGGGTATCCGGGCTGGCCGGGCGGCGGGTATCCGGGCTGGCCGGGCGGCGGGTAACCTGGCTGGCCGGGCGGCGGACCGTATCCGGGCTGGGGTGGTTGCTGTGGGGGGTTGCCGTAGCCCGGCGGGCCGGCGTTCGGGTCCCACGACTGGTTGGGTGGTTGGCTCATGTGCGCCTCACTCTGAAGGAGTGCCAAAGGCGGACCGCCGTAGCAGGAGGGAGGTCGACGATGGCGCTGGACGACCGCAAGCTGGACGTGCTGCGCGCGATCGTCGAGGACTACGTGGAGACCCAGGAGCCGGTCGGCAGCAAGGCCCTGGTCGAGCGGCACCACCTGCGGGTCTCGCCGGCCACGGTGCGCAACGACATGGCGATCCTGGAGGAGGAGGGGTACATCCGCCAGCCGCACACGAGCGCGGGGCGGGTACCCACCGACCGGGGGTACCGGCTGTTCGTCGACAAGCTGTCCCGGATCAAGCCACTGTCCCCGGCCGAGCGCCGGGCCATCGAGCGCTTCCTCGTCGGCGCGGTCGACCTCGACGATGTCGTCCACCGGACGGTCCGGCTACTGGCCCAGCTCACCCGCCAGGTCGCCGTGGTCCAGTACCCGAGCCTGAGCCGCTCCTGCGTACGCCACCTCGAGCTGGTACCGATCTCCACCACGCGGCTGATGTTCGTCATGATCACCGACACCGGCCGGGTCGAGCAGCGCGCCGTCGAGCTGCCCAAGCCGCTGCCCGAGTCGGACGTCGTGCGGATCCGCACCGCGATCAACGAGAAGTTCGGCGGCGTCCGGCTCGCCGACACCCCGCCGCTGGTGCACAGCCTGCTCGACGAGTGCGAGCCGGCGCTGCGCCAGTCGATGGCCGCGCTGTCCAGCGTGCTGCTGGAGACGCTGGTCGAACGCACGGACGAGCGCATCGCCCTGGCCGGCACGGCCAACCTGACCCGGGGTGGCATCCTGGACTTCCAGGGCTCAATCCGGCCGATCCTGGAGGCACTGGAGGAGGAGGTCGTGCTGCTCAAGTTGATCGGCTCGGCGGAGTCCGATCTGTCCGTCACCCGGGTACTGATCGGTGACGAGAACGAGATCGAGCACCTGCGGGGCACCTCGGTGGTGAGCACCGGGTACGGGCCCGGCAGCACCGTCGTCGGCGGGCTGGGTGTGCTCGGCCCGACCCGCATGGACTACCCCGGCACGATCGCGACCGTCAGCGCCGTGGCGCGCTACGTCGGTGACATCCTGGCGCAGAGCTGAATGAGGGCATAACGCAGTGGCCAAGGACTACTACGGGATTCTCGGCGTACCCCGCGACGCCACCGCGGACGACATCAAGCGGGCGTATCGCAAGCTCGCGCGCCAGTACCACCCCGACATCAACCCGGAGCCCGGTGCCCAGGACCGGTTCAAGGAGATCACCGCGGCCTACGAGGTGCTCTCCGACGACCAGAAGCGCCAGATCGTCGACCTCGGCGGCGACCCGCTCGCTCCGGGCGGCGGGATGGGCCCCGGCCCGGCGGGCGGCGGTGGCCCGTTCGTCGGCTTTCAGGACATCATGGACGCCTTCTTCGGTACCGCCGGCGGCGCCGCGCGCGGTCCCCGGCCGCGTACCCGCCCCGGCTCCGATGCGATCCTGCCGCTGCCGCTCGAACTGCACGAGACCGCGTTCGGCGTCGAGGCACCGATCACCGTCGACACCGCGGTACTGTGCCAGACCTGCCACGGCGGCGGCACCGCACCCGGTACCCACCCGGCCACCTGCGAGGTCTGCGGCGGGCGCGGCGAGGTGCAGTCGGTCCAGCGCACGTTCCTCGGCCAGGTGATCTCGTCGCGGCCGTGCGGCGCCTGCGGCGGGTTCGGCACGGTGATCACGAACCCGTGCCCCACGTGTGGCGGCGACGGCCGGGTCCGCACCCGGCGCACGCTGACCGTCAAGATCCCGGCCGGCGTCGAGGACCAGATGCGCATCCGCCTGGCCGGGCAGGGCGAGGTCGGCCCCGGCGGCGGCCTGCCCGGCGACCTGTACGTGGAGATCCACGAGCGGCCGCACGACGTGTTCTCCCGCAAGGGCGACGACCTGCACTGCCGGGTGACGCTGCCGATGACCGCGGCGGCGCTCGGTACCCGGCTGACCATCAAGACGCTGGACGGCGAGGAGACCATCGAGTGCCGCGCCGGTACCCAGCCCAACTCGACGCTGCGCATCCGCGGCAAAGGGGTACCGCACCTGCGTGGCGCCGGCCGCGGCGACCTGTTCGTCCACCTCGACGTGCGTACCCCCGCGAAGCTGGACGCCGACCAGGAGCGGATCCTGCGCGACTTCGCCAAGTCCCGCGGCGAGGAGGTCGCGGAGCTGAGCAAGCAGAGCGGCTTCTTCTCGCGGGTACGCGACGCCTTCAACGGGCATTGAGCCTCCCGTTGTTCCTCGTCCCGTCGCTCGAGGTTTCCATGCTCGACGGCGCGGAGGGCCATCACGCCGCCGACGTCATGCGGCTGCGGGTGGGGGAGTGGCTGCTGCTCTGCGACGGGCGCGGGGGCACGGCGTCCGCGGTGGTCCAGACCGTCGGCCGGGGCCGGCTGGAGCTGTCCATTGTGGAGCGACGGTACCTGGACCCGCCGGCCCCTCGCCTCGTCGTCGCGCAGGCCATCGCCAAGGGCGACCGGGGCGAGCTGGCGGTACAGGCGATGACCGAGGCCGGCGTCGACGAGATCGTGCCGTGGCGGGCGCTGCGGTCGATCGCGCGCTGGAAGGACGACCGGGCTCTGGAACGGTGGCGCGTGGTCGCGCGGGAGGCCGCGAAGCAGGCCCGGCGGGCTTGGCTGCCGGTTGTCTCCCCGCCGTCATCGACCGGCGCGCTCGCTGCCCGGGTCACCTTCGTGCTGCACGAGGAGGCGACGGCGCGGCTGTCCACTGTGGAGCTTCCGGCGGCTCCCGAGATCGTGCTCGTGGTCGGGCCGGAGGGCGGCGTGGCGCCGGAGGAGTTGGCGGTGTTCGTCGCGGCCGGCGCGGTACCGGTAAGGCTCGGCGACACTGTCCTGCGTACCTCGACCGCGGGCGTCGCCGCGCTGTCTGTCCTCAGCGCACGGTTGGGTCGCTGGTAGGTCGGTGGTTGCCCTGATCGGTGCCGGGGAGGTGCAGCACCAGAGCGTCGAGAATCGGTGAGTCGGGCGTGTGCCGTGCTGTGCCGACCTGCCTCCAGCCCCACCGTTGATAGAGCTGTCGCGCGGCTGACGTGGGTACGGCCGTGAGAATCGCATATTGTTCTGGCCGGCCGGCCAGGAGGAGGTCGTGCATCTGCCGGCCGATTCCCCGCCCCCGCCATGGTTTGCGCAGGATCAGTTCGATCAGGGCGAACTTCGACGCCGACTGAACCTCATCCGGTGGCTGGCTGGCATTTCCCGACCACCAGCGACCTTTCTCGAAGGGAAGCCCGAACGAGTATCCGATCAGCTCCTTGTCCTCCGACCAGGCCAGGACGATTGCGAACCCGGGGCGGGCGGCCTGCCGGCGGGTGCGGTCAAGGAACGCATCGCGTTGCCAGAGCGGGCCGGAGTCATAGGGCGGCTCGGCGTACACCTCCACGTAGAGATCGGCCATCTGGTCGAGCAGACTCAGAACGAGATTGCTGTCGCCCCGGGTCACGTGATAGACGCTATGCATTCGGGCGCCCCGTCAATGTGAGTGTGCCGCGGCGGCGATGGCGTCGCGGAAACCGCGGACATCGGGCTGGATCCGCTCGGACTCCGGAACGGCTCGCCATACTTTGGCGGCGATCGCGAGTACGAATTGTCGGGCGCCGATCCGTTGGTACGGCCTGAAGCGCGGTCGCCGCGTGCCGTCTGCCGTCTACGTGGTGTCCAGCGCGCACGAGGCATTCTCCGTGGTGATGTGTAGCGAGCCGGCCCGCGCGCTCGGACGAGGCAGAGCCGGACGAGCCGGGCGTCGCTCGGGTGCGGTGCGCGGCGCAGCAGGCCGGACGCTTCCATGCGGGTCGCCGCGCGGGTCACGGTCGGGGTGGCGAGGCCGAGACGCTTGGCCACCGCGCCAGGCGTCTGCCCGTCGGTCTGCCACAGGCAGCGCAGGATGAACTGCTGACCGGCCCGTACCCCGTGCCGGTTGTACGCCGCCTCGGCGGCCACCGCGATCGCCCGCTTGGCTTCCCAGAACGCGGACTGGAAGTCGTCATCTCGCTGCACGGCGCACCACGCTACTTGACCCGATGTCGTTAGCTGGCTAATGTATCTCGTTGTTCAGCTAACGCGGATTTCCATACAACTTTTTCGACCCTAGGTTCAGGCGAATTCGTAGTGGAGGCGGCGGTTGCCCCACCAGGGGACGACGATGTCGGTGGAGAGTTCAGCGTGGCGGAGCACGGGTGAGTAGGCGCGCC
>WNGR01000435.1_pt1 | contig 45324 bp, 30 predicted proteins | sample 5407581 | NCBI WGS metagenome assembly WNGR01 (sample SAMN13153383, study PRJNA577476) | soil metagenome | isolation source: 80 cm soil or saprolite under Garry oak tree replicate 2 | place: USA:California | collected 2016-06-15 | reverse complement strand
TACATCGACGCATCGAAGATCAAGGTGCCGGTGCTTGGTCATTGGGCCACGCAAGACGATGCTTTCCCCATTGAAACGGTCGATGCATTGGAGAAAAAGCTGATCGAGGCCCATGTCGACGTCGAGTTCCATCGCTACCTCGCGCGTCATGCGTTCGCGAATGAAACGGCGGTCGGGCCAAGCCGTATCGCTGTGACGCAATTCGATCCGGTCTGGTCGCAGCAGGCCTGGGACCGCACGCTGACTTTTTTCGGCCGCACACTCTGGAAGTAAGCGGCGCGCGAGCCGGCATCCCAACCGCGCGCGCTGGCGGGCCGGTGCGCCGCTGGCGTCGTCTCATTCTGTAAGGCCGCCCGGTCGCAGCAAATACGAACAAGACGGAGCCTCACATGCCTGTAGCAATGCGAAACGCGGCTCTCGGGCTGCTGACGTGCTTCACATTGGGCGCCTGTGTCCAAGTGCATGCCGGTGCTGAGTGCGGTAAAGGATGCAACGACAACGCCCGTGGTCAACTTCTCGATCATCACGTCACGGTAAAGCTCGGCGCGGCGGCGTTTGCGAAATTGCTCGAATCGAATCCGTCCGGCCGGCGACTCGCGCAGATCGCCGGCGCGCCCGCTTGCGGCGTCGAGGTCGTGTACTTCCGCTACCGGACGATCGGCGGCGCCGGCGAGCCCACCACTGCCGGCGGCGCGCTGATGATGCCGGATGGACCTTCTGCTGCGTGCAGCGGGCCGCGTCCGTTGATGCTTTATGCGCACGGCACCACCGTGTACCGCAACTACAACCTCGCCGATATCACGCAAACGGATCCGGGCAATCGAGGCGGCGCGGGCGAGGGCCTCGCCGTTGCCGCGACGTATGCGGCGCAGGGCTATATCGTGGTGGCGACCAACTATGCGGGCTATGCCGGCTCCGATCTGCCGTATCACCCGTATCTGAACGCCGACCAGCAATCCGCCGACGTGATCGACTCGCTTCGGGCGGCACGACTCGCAATGAGCGACGCGAAACCGGAAAACGGCGTGCGCGAAAACGGCAAGCTGTTCATCACCGGTTATTCGCAAGGCGGTTTCGTGGCACTCGCGACGCACCGCGCGCTGCAAGCGGCCGGCGTCAAGGTGACCGCGTCCGCGCCGGGATCGGGTCCGTATGCGCTCGCCGCCATGGCCGACGCGCTGATCGAAGGCGACGTGAACCTGGGTTCGACGGTTTTCACGACATTGACCGTGACGGGCTACCAGCGCGCTTACGAGAACATCTATCGCAAGCCCGGCGATTTCTTCGAAGCAGCCTACGCGCCGGGCATCGAGAATCTTCTGCCTACTACGCAACCTCTCGATACCTTATTCGCCCAGCGAAAACTGCCTTCGACGCAGCTCTTCAGCAGCGCTCCTCCCGCACCGCGGTTCGCCTCGATGACGCCGCCTGCTTTAACGTTCGCTTCGCCGCCTGCTTCACAGCCGCTCACGCCGCCCGCGTTGACGCCTGTGTTTGCCGGCGGATTCGGCGACACGAACCTCGTGCGCAATGCCTACCGGCTGAGCCTGCTGGAAGACGCCGCCGCCAATCCCGACGGCGCCTTCACGAACGCAACGGCGGCAACGGCGGCCATGACGCCGGCAGCGAATCCGGCGCACCCGCTTCGTCAGGCATTCAAGCGCAACGATCTGCGCAACTGGCTGCCGCGTGCGCCGGTTCTGCTCTGCGGCGGCGAGGCGGACCCCACGGTGTTTTTCTTCAACGCGCGCATCGAGCAAGCGTACTGGCTGAACGCGAAAGTGCCCGCGGGGCTCACTTCCGTGCTGGACGTGGACTCTGCCGCCACTGGACCCAACGATCCGTACTCGCCCATCAAGCAGGGTTTCGCGAACGCGAAGGCGGCGCTCGCGAGCCAGGCGGTCGCCGGCGGCGCGACCGACGGCGGCGCGTCCGCGGTGCTGCGGTCCTATCACGGCGGGCTGGTCGCGTCGTTCTGCATGATTGCCGCGCGGGCATTCTTCGCGAACTTCTGAGCGCGCACGCGACGTTGGGGGCTCAACCGCTATGTGCGGCCGTGTGAAGTCGTTCCTCTTGGGACTATGATGCGCAGATAACGAACCTGCGCGAAACTGCGCAAAACTGGCGGGGGACCCATCTTGACGACCGATTCCGTGACCAGGGACGCGGCTCCCGCGACGTGCATCCACAGCCACTTTACTACGCGCCATGAAGCGCGGGCCGCGCAGTTGCCCGCATGGCGAGACCGTTTGAGCCACTTTCTCGATGTGCCGATCTCGCGCCAGCAACTGGCCGACGGCTTTAGCGGCACGATCGACAGCTACCGCGTCGCCGATCTCACGTTCATGGACTGCCGCACCGATCCGGTTTCGCAGACGCGATCCGTCGCGCGCATTTCCACCGATTCGGTCCGCCAGTTCGTGTTTCATGTGGCCGTGGAGGGCCGCATCGAGACCGGCGCCGGCCCGCACCCGAAACGCACGGCGCTGCAATCGGCGCCCGGCATTCTCGCGCTGGACATGAATCAGCCGATGCATATGGAGCGCAGCGCGTGCCGCGTGCAGGCGCTTTTTCTGCCGCGCGAGCTGTTGGAGTCCGTGTTGCCGGAAGCCGAGTCGATTCATGGCCGCGTGATCGAATATCACTCGCCGCTCGCGCGCATGATTCCGGCGCATCTCGCGGACCTGTGCCGGAACATGCCCACGATGAGCGCACAAGAGGCATACGACGCGATGCACACTTGCGCGCTGCTGATCGCGGCGGCCTTCGGCAAAGAGACGCGTCTCACCGGCAATGCACGCGCCGCTGTCCGCACCGCGATGTTCGCCGACGCGCGCCGCTACATCGACGCCAATCTCGGTCAGATGGAACTCACGCCTGAAAGCGTGCTGGCCGCATCGCAGCTTTCGCGGCCCACGCTGTATCGTCTGTTCGAACCCGAGGGCGGCCTGGCGGCCTATATTCGCAACCGGCGGCTGCATGAAGCGGCCTATGAATTGCATCGATACCCGAATAAGGCGATCGTCGAGATCGCCTATGGCGTGGGATTCAATAGCGCATCGGATTTCAGCCGCGCGTTTCGCCGGGCCTATGACATGTCGCCGAGCGATTTCCGGGTTCTGACGCGTTAGGAGCGACGGCAATCAAATCGGCAAGCACAACCCGCGCGTTTGCAAAACCTAAGAGGGCAGCCAGCCGCGCTCGATTGGCCACGCAAGCAATTTGCGGTATGCCGCGACCAGTCGGTGCGTCACGCCGGCGCCGCCGAGCCGCCACAGCGGCGCGATCAGCAGACACGCCACGCATGCGACGACGACTGCGCCAGCCATGTCGAGCGGGAAGTGAATGCCGATAAACACACGCGCCCACGCCACCGCGAGACCGGAGAGCATGATGAGGAACGCGTACCGTTTCACGCCGCTCAGCAGCAAGGTCAACGCGACGCTTGCGAATATCGTGCCGTGGTCGCTAGGGAACGACGGGTCCGGCGCGTGTTCCAGAAACGTATGGCCGATCCCGATCATGAACGGCCGGGGATGCGGCCAAACCAGGCCGATGATCTGATTGAGCCCAAGCGCAAGCAGCGTTACGCAGCACGCGCGAATGCCGGCTTCGCGCTGACGCCCGTCGCCGAACAGCCACATCGCAACCAGCGTCAGCGGCACGAGATAGATGACGTAATCTGCGATCGAGCGCGCGACGTCGATTTGCCAAGCCGGAGCCGATGGCGTGGCGTTGATCATCAGAAAGAGCGCCTGATTGAACGCTTCGAGTGTATTCATGCCGTGATTTTTCGATGGACGTGTTATCAATAACGGTTCGCAGCGCGCGCGAAGCGCCGGATTCAACCGGTGCGGACCCGGCGAGGCCAGCCTAAGTGTGGCGGAGCAGCTAACGTTGGCCGATCTTAAAGGAGCAACCTTAGGGAAAGCTTAGGCCGCCGCGATCGCGGAAAATGCTGGACGAACAGTGAGGGAGGCGGTCATGACCAGCATGAACGGGCAGGGCGATTTCATCGTGCGCACGATGTCGGTGGACGACGCCGTGTTGGCGGTCGAATGGGCCGCACTCGAAGGATGGAACCCCGGCCTGCACGATGCTGAATGCTTTCGTGCGGCCGATCCGGGCGGCTTTTTCATCGGCGAGTGGCGTGGCGAGCCGGTAGCGTGCATCTCCGCGGTCGCCTACGGCGAGGACTTCGGTTTCATCGGGCTCTATATCGTGAAGCCGGAGTTTCGCGGCAAGGGCTTCGGCCTGCGCGTCTGGCGGCACGGCATGGATTACTTGCGCGATTGTAACGTCGGTCTTGACGGCGTCGTCGCTCAGCAGGCGAATTATGGCAAGTCCGGCTTTCGGCTGGCGTATCGCAACATCCGCTTTCAGGGCGTTGCGCAAGACATCGCTCAGCGCGAGGCGGCGTGCTCGAATCTGCTGAATGCTTCGGCGCTGCCGTTCGAGCGGTTGCTCGATTACGATCGGCAGTGCTTTCCCGCCACGCGAGAGCGTTTTCTCGCCGCATGGTTCGCACAACCCGATGCGATTGCATTAGTTGCAATGCACGAAGGCGGGATTGCGGGCTACGGTGTGTTGCGCCGTTGCCGGGCAGGTTGCAAGATCGGCCCGCTCTTCGCCGATAGCCAAAAGATAGCAGGCGATCTGTTCGACGCGCTGGCGGCACGCATGCCGGGCGAGGTTATTTTTCTCGACGTACCCGAGACCAACCCGGCGGCAGTTGCGCTGGCCGAGCGGCACGGCATGACGAGCGTATTCGAAACCGCGCGGATGTATACGCGGCAACTACCGGCTATGTCCATTGAACGTGTGTTCGGCGTGACCTCGTTCGAGCTCGGATGATTTGCGCGCGGCTGTTCGTCCCGGCTTGCATTACCGTCGGCGGCGCATCCCATGATCGCAGACGAACCGCAGACGGCAAGCGCATGACTCAGTGCGAGAGTGCTTGATGGTTCATCGCGGCGGCCCGCCGCGCGGGCGATCAGTTCCCGAACAACGAGGCCTGCGTTCCGCGGCTCGGCGCCGGGCGCGCGGGTTTCTCCCGCGCTTGCTCCGTTTGCCGTGTTTGCCGCGTCTGGCCGTTGGCTTCGACCGCTTCCACGTTAGCCGCCGCTTCCAGCGAAGTTTGCCCGGCTTCGAGCGACAGCAGCAGCATCTTGTTCGCCAATCCGCCGGCGAAGCCGGTCAGATCGCCGGACGCGCCAATCACGCGATGGCATGGCGCGATGATGGAAATCGGATTCCTGCCGTTCGCCGCGCCGACGGCGCGCACCGCGTTGAGGTTGCCGATCTGCAGCGCGATTTCGGTGTAGCTGCGCGTCTGGCCGAACGGAATCGTCAGCAGCGCTTGCCACACTTTTTTCTGGAAGTCGGTTCCCTGAAAGTCGAGCGCGAGGTCGAACTTCTGCCGCGTGCCGGCGAAGTACTCGTTCAATTGACGCTCGGTTTCGATCAGGATCGGGCGCTCGTTCGCTTCGATCATCTCCCCGAGACGCACGCGGTTCGGCTTGTCGTTCTCCCACAGAATGGCGGTCAACCGGTCGCCCTTTGCGACGAGTTTCAACTGGCCGACGGGCGAGTTCATCAACTTGTATGCGTATGTCACTGTGTTTGCTCCTGACGGTTGGAGGCAGACGGTGCAAGGCGGGTCTGCAAATCCGCGCGGCAATCGCGCCGATATGCAGCAGTTTGAACCTTGCCCTTTCTGAATACGCTCCGGATGTTGCCGTTTAATTCTTGTGACGATCACGGATGTGCCGTCACGTGGCGCATTTGTCCGTTCATTGCTCGATTATGCGCGAAAAGGCTCCTCGATTCCGCACGTCAGGTTTTTCCGCCTGCCGCCAAGCTGCATGGTGTCAGCGCGAAGAATAGCGTGATGGCAAAGTAATTTGCGGATCGATTCGACGCCAACGCATCCGAACCGATCTGCTGCGAAAGCGCCCCGCGGCCGCAACCGGCCCGCGACTCAGTAGAATTGATACCTTCGGTACGACGCGCACCGGCAACCGGACATCTCTTCTACGACTTTGAACACGACACTTGAACAACTGCGGGCCGGACAACTGACGGGTACGCGCCGCCTCAAACTGGCATGCGGGCTCAGCGAATTTCCGCGCGAGATTTTCGATCTGGCCGACACGCTGGAGGTTCTCGACCTGTCGGGCAACGCGCTCACCACGCTGCCGGACGATTTGCCTCGGCTCACCAAATTGCGCATTCTCTTCGCCTCCGACAACCCGTTCACCGAGTTGCCGGAAGTGCTGGGCCAGTGCTCGCAATTGAGCATGGTCGGCTTCAAGGCAAACCGCATCCGCCAGGTTTCGGGCAAAGCGCTTGCACCGCAACTGCGTTGGCTGATTCTCACCGACAACGAGATCGACGCGCTACCGCCGGAAATCGGCGGCTGTACGCAGTTGCAGAAGCTGATGCTGGCAGGCAACCGGCTGCGCACGCTTCCCGAGGAATTGGCCGCGTGCTCGCGGCTCGAACTGCTGCGTCTCGCGGCGAATCAACTCAGCGGACTGCCGGCGTGGCTATTGCGTCTGCCGCGGCTTTCGTGGCTCGCGTATGCCGGCAATCCGTTTAGCGAAGCGCTGGAAACGGCGGCGTTGATCGACACGCCGATCGCCGATATTCGATGGGGCGCGTTGAAACTCGAACAGCAGGTGGGCGAAGGGGCGTCGGGCGTGATCTATCGCGCGGAGCTTTTTGGCCGTGATAGCGGCGCGTCCCGGCCGGTCGCCGTCAAACTGTTCAAGGGCGCGGTGACCAGCGACGGTTTGCCGGACTGCGAGATGGCCGCCTGCATTCGCGCGGGCGATCATCCGAATCTGATTCCGGTGGCGGGCAAAGTGAAAGGCCATCCGGCCGGCACGCATGGCCTCGTGATGGAACTGATCGATCCGCGACTCGGCAACCTTGCCGGTCCTCCGAGTCTCGAGTCGTGCACGCGCGACATCTATGGCGCCGACACGCGCTTCGACCTGGCTTGCGTATTGAGCATTGCGTACGGCATGGCGTCGGCGGCGACCCATTTGCATGAGCGAGGCGTGATGCACGGCGATCTGTACGCGCACAACGTCCTGTATGGCGGGCAGGGGCGCGCGCTGTTGGGCGATTTCGGCGCGGCGTCGTTCTATGCCGCCGATGATCGCACCCGCGGTGTCGCGCTTCAGCGGCTGGAGGTCAGGGCGTATGGTTGCCTGCTCGAGGAGCTAATCGACCGGTGCGACCGCTGCGGCTGGCGCGATGCGCAGGCGCACGCCGCGGCGAAGCTGATGGAAGTGAAGGACAATTGCCTGAGCGAGGATATTGACAGCCGCCCGCTGTTCGATGAAATCGCTTCCGCTTTGCTGGCGCTGCAGGGTCATTGATGGCCGGAATGCCGCAGCGTTGCCGACAGTTGAAGCCGCTTTCGCGCGAATGCAAGACGGCCATTCATCGGCCGTGCCGACGAGGAGAGAAGCCATGATGCAGAGAATGCGCCGCCGCGTGCTGTTAGCGGGTACGTTGGCTGCCGCCGGCCTGACCGGCGCGGCGCGTGTCGGGGCGATCCAGGGCGGCAAGGTCAACCTCGCGCTCGTGTTGAAATCGCTCGCCGATCCGTTCACGGTGGCGATGGAGAATGCCGCGCGTAACTACGCGCAGCATTTCGCTTCGCAGTTCAACTTGACGGTGCGTGGCACGGCAACCGAGACCGATACTTCCGCGCAGGTTCAAATGGTGGAGGAAATGATCAAGGCGAAGATGAACGCGATCGTCATCGCGCCCACCCACTCGAAGGCGCTGACGTCCGTCGTCGCGCGGGGAATCAGAGCGGGAATCATCATGGTCACCATCGATAATCCGCTCGATGACGCGTCGCAGACAGCGGCCGGCATTTCCGTGCCGTTCGTCGGACCGAACAATCGCAAGGGCGCGATGGAGGTGGGAAATTATCTGTCGAGGCGGCTGAAGGCGGGCGATCAGGTCGGCATCATCGAAGGCAGTTCAGCGGATCGCAATGCGCAACAACGCACGGCCGGCTACAACGACGCGATGCGCGCGGCGGGCATGAACGTCGTCGCCATTCAAACGGGCGAGTGGGAATATGGCAAAGGACGGGACGTCGCGTCGAAAATGCTGGGCGAGTATCCGCGAATACGTGGGCTCTTGTGCGGCAACGACAATATGGCGATGGGAGCGGCCGACGCCGTTCGCGACGCGGGGAGAACCGGCGGCGTCTATGTGACCGGCTATAACGATATCGCGGCGATCAAGCCGCTGATCGCCGATGGCCGCGTACTCGCAACGATCAATCAGTTTGCCGAAAGGCAAGCGGTGTTCGGCATCGACGTGGCGTTGAAGGCGGTGACCGAACAGAAAAAGCAGAGCGAGTTGTCGAAGGCGATTGAAACACCGCTGCAACTCGTCACCGCCGCGAATCGTTGAACTTCGCCGAGTTCATTGCAGAGCGGACTATCCGGTTCGCCTTCCCAGCCGCTTCAGTCGAGCAGATCCACCAGCGCCTTGCGCGCACGAGCGACAAACGCCGCGGCCACCGTTGAAAGCGATTGCGCCGCCGCGCTCGCGAGATAGATCTGATCGCGCAGTTCAGGAGCGAACGGCCGCACGGCCACGTCTTTCACGGCATAGGCGGCGGTCACCGGATCGATCAGCGCGACGCCCGCGCCGTTCGCGACCAGCGACACGATGGTGCGCGACAGTTGCGCCTCGACGGTCAATTGCCGCGACACGTCATGCTCGACGAACACGCGGTCTATCACATTGCGCGCGTCGAATGAACGAGGAAACGAGACGAATGGCTCGTCGCGCAGATCGGCCGGCCGCAACACGCGTTTCTTTTCCAACCGATGACCGAATGGCACGATGCAGCGCATCGGCGCGTCGGTCAGCCGTTCCAGCCGCACGGCCTGATGCGGAATCGCCTCCGCGACGAAGCCCACGTCGCAGCGCTGCGACGCCACCAATTCAACCACCGTTTGCGCGCTATGCGTGAGAAGCGTCACGTCGACGCCAGGATGCTCGGCGATGAAGCCCGCGACCACTTGAGGCAAGAGCTCGAGCGCGACGGCGGGCGAACCCGCGACGGTCAGCGAACCGCGCCGCATCGCGCGGATTTGCTGCGCGGCCAGCGCGATGCGGTCGAGCCCGACGAACGCGCGTTCCACTTCGTCGTACAGAACGCGCGCTTCGGCGGTTGGCAGCAAGCGGCCTTGCTGGCGCTCGAACAGCGTGAAGCCGACGCCCGCCTCGAAGTCGGCCAGCAGCCGGCTCACGGCCGGTTGAGACACGTGCAGCGCCTGGGCGGCGCGCGTCACCGTATGCCGTTGCATCAGCGCGCGAAACGCTTCGACCTGGCGAATTTTAAGGTCCGATGAAGCCATAACATTCAGGAATGGAGCGCGAAAAAAACGGTATTGGACGCATCATTTTGTCAGCGCGAAGCTTGGCGTCAGCGGCGTTTACAAGGGACTTGATGCGTGAGCTTGACCCATAATATCCGATCGGCCGGGTGGTACGATTGAACACACCACGATCATTCGACGTCGTCGTCGCGGGCGGCGGACTCGTCGGCATGGCGATCGCCTACGGACTCGTGCGCGGCGGCGCGCGTGTCGCCGTGTGCGATGGCGACGACACCGCGTTTCGCGCCGCGCGCGGCAATTTCGGGCTCGTCTGGGTTCAGGGCAAGGGCGGGCGCTGTCTGCCGTACGCGCAATGGTCGCTCGGTTCGTCCGAGCGATGGGCTGCGTTTGCCGCACAACTGTCGCACGAAACGGGTGTCGATCCGGGCTTCGAACGACCCGGTGGGCTCGAGTTGTGCGAGACCGCCGCCGAACTGCAAGCGGGCCGAAGCCTGCTCGAATCGCTGCGTCAGCGCGAGGCCGGGCTCGGCTATGAGGTGCTGGATAACGCGGCGTTGCGCCGTCGCGTGCCGGCCGCGTCGCCGGAATTGGCCGGCGCGCTGTACTCGCGCAACGACGGCCACGCCAGTCCGCTGTTGACGCTGCGTGCGCTGCATGAAGCGTTTCAGTTGCGCGGCGGCGTGTATCTGCCGCGTCATGAGGTGAGCGAAGTGCGGCCGCTTGCGGGGCGTTTCGAAGTCGTCACGCCAGGCGGCACGTTCGAGGCCGGTCGTGTGGTGCTCGCCGCCGGCTTGGGCAACGCGCGCCTCGGGCCCATGGTCGGCCTCCATGCGCCGATTTCACCACTGCGCGGTCAGATCATGGTCACGGAAAAGCTCGCACCGTTCCTCGACTACCCGACGCTCGTGGTCCGGCAAACGCGCGAAGGCACGGTTATGCTCGGCGACTCCGCGGAAAACACCGGTCTCGACGACGGCACCACGCGCGACGTGATGGCCGACATCGCCCGCCGCGCGCGCACCGCGTTTCCAATGCTGGCGCATGCGCGCATCGTGCGCGCATGGGGCGCGCTGCGCATCATGACGCCCGACGGGCTGCCGGTGTACGAAGAGTCGTCCCGCTATCCGGGCGCTTTTATCGCCATTTGCCATAGCGGCGTGACGCTGGCCGCCGCGCATGCGGACACCATCGCGCCGTGGATCGCGGGCGGCGCGCGGCCGGAGGTGATCGAGCCGTTCGTCACGTCGCGCTTCAATGCGGCGAAGGAGGGCCACCATGTTTGAGCTATTGCCGCTTTTCACGGCCCAACAGGCGTCCGTCGACATCGACATCGACGGCAACAAGATCCAGGTGCCCGCGCACCTGACGGTGGCCGAGGCGCTGCTCGCCACCGGCAACAGCACGTGCCGCACGTCGCAGGTCAGCGGCGAGCCGCGTGGCCCGTTTTGCATGATGGGCGTGTGCTTCGAATGCCTGGTCGAAATCGACGGCGTGCCGAATCAGCAGGCCTGCATGACGACCGTTCGAGCCGGTATGCAGGTGCGCGCTATGCGCGGCAAAGCGAGGCTCGCATGAACGACTTGCAATGCGATCTGCTGATCGTCGGCGCGGGTCCGGCGGGCATGGCCGCGGCGATCGAAGCACGCGGACGTGGCTTGTCCGTGGTCGTCGCCGATGAAGGCTCGCACGCGGGCGGCCAGATCTATCGACAGGCGGCGAACTCGCGGCTCGCCGATGCACAGCGCGTGCTCGGCGCGGACTATGCGGCCGGCCGCCCGCTGATCGCTCGCTTCATGGCGAGCGGCGCGCAGTACTTTTCGCGGACGCTGGTCTGGCAGATCGAACCCGGCCCGACGCCATCCGCGATGCTCACACGCCGAGGCGAACAAAGCGGCACGCTGTGCGTGAAGGCGCAGGCGCTGCTGTTCGCAACCGGCGCGCAGGAGCGTCCGTGGCCGATTCGCGGCTGGACGCTGCCGGGCGTGATGGGCGTCGGCGCGGCGCAGACCATGCTGAAGTCGGGCGGCCTCGTGCCCGGCCCGGATACCGTGCTGGCGGGCAGCGGTCCGTTGCTGTGGCTCTACGCGTCGCAGGTTTTGCAGGCGGGCCGCACGCTGCGCGCGATCGTCGACACCACGCCGCGTGGCGCGTCGCTGAAACCGGGCGCGTTGCGCCATCTGCCGCGCGCGTTACGGGCGAGCGAATATCTGCTCAAAGGGTTGCGCATGATGCGTGCCGTGCGGCGCAGCGGCACCGAGATTTATCGCGCGGCGCAGGACATCGAAGTGCTCGGTGATACGCGGGCGAAGGCGCTGCGGTTTCGCATCGGCGCTCGGCGGCATGAACTGGCCGCGGGTCTCGTGCTGCTGCATCAAGGTGTCGTGCCGGGCAGCAACGCGGCGCGCTCGATCGGTTGCGCGCATCAATGGGACGAGGCGCAGGCGTGCTGGCGTCCGCAACTCGATAGCTGGGGGCGCAGCAGCGTGCCGCGCGTCTGGATTGCGGGCGATGGCGCGGGCATCGGCGGTGCAAAGGCCGCTGAGCATGCGGGCCAACTCGCGGCGCTCGACATCGCCGCCGAGCTCAAGCGAATCGAACACACCATACGCGATCGCGAAAGCCGTGCCGCACGCGCCGCGATGGACCGCCACCTGGCTATCCGTCCGCTGCTCGACGCGCTATACACACCGCCACTCGCGCTGCGCCGTCCCGCCGACGACGTCATCGTGTGCCGTTGCGAAGAAGTCAGCGCGGGCGAAATTCGCCGTATCGCGCGGCTCGATTGCACCGGTCCGAATCAGATGAAGGCGTTTTCCCGCTGCGGAATGGGGCCATGCCAGGGGCGCTGGTGCGGCGCGACGGTCGGCGAGCTGCTTGCCGAAGTGCAGCAGCGGCCGCATCGGGAGATCGGCTATTACCGCATTCGCGCGCCGATCAAACCGGTGACGATCGACGAACTCGCCACCGCGCTGCCGTCCGATAGCGATGTCGTGCGCGGCGAGTTCCCCAGTTGACGAGTTGACGAGCTGATGAAGAGCAAGCCGGTGCGACGCGCTCGCAGAAGCGCGCCAGTGTGACGACGATGTTCCCTTTTCCTTTTCCTGATGTAGTCCTGCCTGGAGTGCTGTGATGAAACCTAGCGTAAAACTGATGGCTTCCTGCGTGTTGATGGCGACGTCGTTCGCCATGTCGTGCGCGGCATCCGCGAAAGACTGGACGACGATTCGCGTCGGCATCGATCCCACTTATCCGCCCTTCGAATCGCTCGCGAAGGACGGCTCGGTGGTGGGCTTCGACGTCGACCTCGGCAACGCGCTCTGCGCGAAACTGAAGGCGAAATGCGTGTGGGTGCAAAGCAGCTTCGACGGCCTGATTCCCGGTTTGCAGGCGCGCAAGTTCGACGTGATTCTGTCGTCGATGGCGGCGACCGCGAAGCGCCGCGAGCAGATCGATTTCACGAGTCGCCTGTATCGCAACCAGACGCGCCTGATCGGCAGTCAGAAAACCGCTTTGCAGCCCGAAGCATCGAAGCTTGCGGGCAAGAAGATCGCGGTCGAGCAGGGCACGGTGCAGGAAACCTACGCACGCGAGAAGTGGGCGCCCGCCGGTGCGGAGGTGGTCGCGTACCAGAACTACGATCAGGCGTATGCGGACTTGCGCACGGGCCGTGTGGACGGCGTGCTGATGGACGCGGTGCAAGGCAAGCAGGGCTTTCTCGACACGCCGGGCGGCACGGGCTTCGCATTTGCCGGCGACACCGTGTACGACCCGAGGATCATGGGCGACGGCGACGCGATCGGCGTGCGTAAAGGCGATGCCGATTTGCGCGATGCGTTGAATGGCGCAATCGCGGAGATTCTGCGGGACGGTACATACAAGAAGATCGAAGCGAAGTATTTCAACTTCGATATGTACGGAAAGTAACTGTGCAAACGGCGGCGGCACATGCAATGCCGCCGCCTGTAGCGACCGCGCTTCAAACCGCCGCAGACCTCACCATTCCCCAGCGTTTGCGAAATGCCCCGGCGGTCCACTCCTCGCGCTAGCGACGGAGATTGACATGCGTATGACTAACGCATTTTTCCGCACTGAAAGTCGTGACTAGGGAAAACAACTATTCTTTCCAGAATCACCCTCACGTACTTTTTGGACTGCTGGTAAATCCCACATAACGGAACCCGAACGCGGCTGTTCCCGCACCCTGTCGTTCAGGATGCGCCGAATCCGCGCGCGAGGTGCCGTGGCATTTTATTTTCGAGCGCGCGGGCAATTGTGTCGGCCTAGCGCGCCTGTGGTTCTTGGCCCACGTACTTTCAGGGAAACGATGACCACCGGAACTCGTCAAAGCGGTTTTTCCGCGCTTGGGCCCATTTCCTGGGGCACCCATCTGTGTCACTTCTACGAATCGCGTAGCGAATTACTCAGCGTCACGGCGGATTTCCTGCATGCGGGACTCGCCAATCGCGAAGTCGGCGTGTGGGTCGCGCCCGCGTTGTTGGGACCCGACAAAGCCCGTTACATGCTCACGCGGACCGAGCCCGCGCTCGCCGAATATATCGACGCGGGCCAGTTGCAAATTCTCGATGGCGCGCAACTCTACGCGCGGCCGAAAAGCGGCTTCAATGGCGGCGCCACCGTCAGCTTGTGGTCGGCCGCGATCAACGACGCGCTGGGGCGCGGCTTCGAAGGGCTGCGGGTGGCCGGCGACGCCGTCTGCAACGAAACCACGGATTGGGTCGCGCTGCGCGACTACGAAGCGTCGCTGAAGGACAAGCTCGCGTCGCGGCCGATCATCGGTTTGTGCACTTACTGCGTGCAACGGCTTCGCACTGCGCAGAGCCAGGAAATCGCGCGCCTTCACGATGCGAGGATCGAGCCGCCGCACGTCGAACCCGTGGAGCATGCACGCACGCATGCCGGTAAGCAAGGCGTGCGGCATCCGCGGATCGCATCCATCGGCACCGCCCTCCGCGACGAAGCGAAAGACATGTCCATTGGTCCGATGATCGGTCATGAGATCCGCAATGCGATCACGCCGCTTGGTTTGCTTGGCCGTCTGCTGAACGCACAATACGGCCATGACGAGCAACTGGTGCGCTACGCGCTGCTGCTATCGCGGCAAGCCAGCCTGCTTGGCGAATTGGCGCAGCAATTGATGGAGCCGGCTCATGCCGAGTTCGCCGGTTCGCATGCGCCCGCGCTCGCGGAGCCGTCACACGCGTCGCCGGATACGCGAACTGGTCAACCCGAGCACGTCGATCTCGACGATCTGATCGCGCATTGTGTTCAGGTCGCCGAAGCGGGCTTTCCTGGCCATGCGCCGATTCATCTGGTGAAAGGCAACGCGCCGCTCCTCGTGCAGGGCCACTTCGGCAAGCTCACGCAGGTGTTCGTCAACCTGATGGTGAATGCGCTCAAGTACTCTGCGGCGGTGGATGCGGTCAACGTGACGGTGTCTCGCGCCGGGCGTTACTGCTATGTCCGCGTTCGCGATTACGGCATCGGCATCGCGCCCGGTGAACTGGCGAGCATCTTCGAGCCGTATGAGCGCGGACTTGGGGCTTGTGCATCGGGCACCAACGGGCTTGGACTCGGGTTGTCGGTGGTGCGCGATATCGTCGCGAATCATGGCGGCGCCGTCGAGGCATTTTCCGACGGCGCCGGTAGCGGCTCGGAGTTCGTGGTGCGCTTGCCATTAGCGAGCATGGCCGCGCCGGCCGATGCGATCGCACATGGGGCGGACGCGTGCGAGGTGGTTTGCGCCGCGCCGGCCGCCTGACGCCGCTTCATTCCAGGAGCCGCCCGACGCGCACGCGGTTCGCGGCGCCGATTGGGGTTCCCGGCGATACCTCGTCCTCACTTTCCGCACGGGCATTCACATTCGGAATTTCCTGACAGCAGATTCAGGAGACCGGCTGCGCATTTTTCCGTCCTTCCTTACTGTGAGCGGCTGTCGGCCCCTCTACGATGGGCTATCGAATTCTCTTTTCGGCGGCCCAGTATGACCGGTCACCCGGCAGACCACGACGATGCAGTCGCGCAGGTCAACAGCGCATGTCTGCGCCTGTTCGACACGTGGTGCGAAAGCAGAAGCGTCATACCGCTCGGCTATCTGTTGCACTGCTGGCCCTTGCCGGACAACCGGCTCATCTCCGTGCGGCGGCTGGCGGACGGCTTGCGCGAACTGGGCAGGGCGCATCCCGGCGCGCTGGACGGCCTCATCTGGCCGATATTCTGCGAACTGGCTTTATGTATCGATGAGATTCTGCCGAATCCCTCGCTGCGCATGCCGAACGTGCTGCACTAGGCGGTAATCGTCAACCCGCCCCTTCCCGACGCAACGGGCGGCGTGCATGGACTCCGCTTCGGCAACGAGTGCAGAATAGACGAAACAAGAACCGTAGCACTCGCGGGGACGTATGGCAGACAGCATGTTCGACGCATGGTGGAATTCGGTTGGCCGCTTCCGAAGCAGCGTCGTGTTGCGGCTCTTCGCGACTGTGCTTTTTTTCAGCTGCGCGGTCACGCTACTGCTGACCGGATTGCAGCTTTTCCGCGACTACCACCGGGGCGTGGAACAGATCGAGAATCGCCTCGCGGACATTGAGCGCAGCAATCGCGACAGTCTCGCCGAAGCGCTATGGCGGCTCGACAATGCGCAAATCCAACTGGAACTGAACGGCATCCTGCGCATTGCCGACATCCGCGCGGTGGAAATCCGCGAGACGGGGAAGTCGAACGGGCCTGCTTTTCTGAGCGCCGGCCAGCGCTCCGCCGGTCCGGTGATCGTGCGCGAGTTTCCGCTCGTCTACCGCGTGCAGGGCAAGGAGCGCGAGATCGGCCGGCTTTACGTCGAGGCGACGCTCGTCGATCTTTATCACGAGCTGACGCAAGCGGCCGTGACGATCCTGCTGACCCAGGCCGCCAACACGTTTCTCGTTTCGATCTTCACGATCTACATCCTGTCGCGCCTCGTGATGCGGCATGTCGCGGCGATCGCGCGCACGGTGGGGACCTACGATTTCCGCGAGCCGCATCGGCCGTTCAGTCTGCCGCGACGCGGCCCGCCTGAGCCGGACGAACTCGACCGTGTGGTGGCCGCATTCAATTCGATGGGCGAGCGTCTGCATCATGCGTATCTCGACGAACGGGACGCGGCGGCCGAACGTGAAGCGCGCGATCTGGCCGAAGCGGCCAACCGCGCCAAAGGCGAATTCCTCGCGAATATGAGCCATGAACTGCGCACGCCGCTGAACGGCATTCTCGGCTATGCGCAGATACTCGGGCGCGACGCCACGCTCAACGAGCTGCAGCAGCAACGTGTAGCAGTCATCCGCCGCAGCGGCGAACATCTGCTGACGTTGATCGAGGACGCGCTGGATTTCGCGAGGATCGAAGCGGGCAAGCTGCGCGTGGAGATTGGCGACGTGCCGCTGGCGGGGCTCGTCGACGTGATTCAGGACATCATCGGCGTGAAGGCGGAGCAGAAGGGTCTCGCTTTCGTCTGCGAAATCGATCAGGACGCACCCGCCGGCGTGCGTGCGGACGAGCGGCGCTTGCGGCAGGTGTTGCTCAACCTGCTTGCCAACGCCGTGAAGTTTACGGATTCCGGCGGCGTCAGCCTGCACATTTCCCAATCCGCGTCGAATCGCGTTCGTTTTGATATTCGCGATACCGGCATTGGAATCGGTCCCGATCAACTGGCGAGCATCTTCGAGCCGTTCGAGCAACTGGGCGCGCCAGAGCGGCGCGCCGGCGGCACTGGCCTCGGGCTCGCTATCAGCCGGCAGTTCGTGCGCGCGATGGGCGGCGAGATCATGGTCGAAAGCCAGCTTGGGCGGGGCAGCGGCTTCTGGTTCGAACTGGAGCCGGCCGGCATTGTGCCGGCCGCGCGTCCGACGATGGCGCCCGCGCCGCTTTCGCCCAGGCTGACCGGCTACGACGGTCCGCGGAGGAAAGTGCTGATCGTCGACGACGTCGAGGTTAATCGCGCAGTCGTGGTCGATCTGCTGAGCCGCCTCGGCTTCGACACCGTCGAGGCGCACAGCGGCCGTGACGGGCTTGAGAAGGCGCAACGCGAACGGCCCGAATTGATTCTCACCGACATTGTGATGCCCGGCATGAACGGGTTAGAGTTGGCGCGCGGCCTGCGTCAATTGGACGGCTTCGCGGGCGTTCCGATCATTGCGATGTCCGCCAGTTCTTCACGCAGCGACAAGGCAATGAGCGTTGCCGCCGGCGTGAACGGGTTCGTCTCCAAACCGGTCGACTTCGACGCCTTGTTGACGCAGATCGCCACGCTGCTCCGGTTGCAATGGATCCATGCGCCGCCGTCCCCATCCATGCCGCGTGCCGAGGCGTTCGCCGTGTCGTCATTGCCTGTGCCGCTGCAGCAGATGACCGAGCTCCATCGGCTCGCCCGCTTGGGCGATATGCACGCAATCGTCGCATGGTCCGAACGCATGGCGGCGCATGATGCGCGCTATCGCCCATTCACGGCGCAACTCTGCGCGCTTGCGCGGGGCTACCAGTCGAGAGCGATTCTCCAGCTGGTCCAACGGCATTTGAGCGGCGAGCTTCAGCCATGAGCGATCAAGGCGCGGATACCGGCGAGCGGCCGACGATTCTCATCGCCGACGACACCCCTGCGAATTTCGGCGTGGTCGTCGATAGCCTGGTGGATCGCGGCTTTCGCGTACTGGTCGCGCTCGATGGCGAGGAGGCGCTCGAGCGCGCGCTGTTTTCGCAGCCTGACCTTATCCTGCTCGACGTGACGATGCCCGGCATCAACGGCTTCGAGACCTGCAGGCGGCTCAAGGCGGATGAACGCACGCGCGACATCGCGGTGATTTTCATGACCTCGTTGACAGGCAGCGAGGACATGATCGAGGGCTTTTCGGCCGGCGGCGTCGATTACGTGACCAAGCCGGTGCAGGTCGATGAAATGATGGCGCGGATCGAGACTCATCTGGCGCTGCGCGGCATGCACCGGCAGCTTGTCGCGCAGAACCGCCAGTTGCTGAGCGAAGTGGCGGTGCGCCTGCGGGCCGAGGCTGCATTGTCGCGCGCGCGCGATGAACTAGAACAACGGGTCGAGCAGCGCACGCAGCAGCTCGCGCAGTCGAACGCGAGGCTCTCCGCCCAGGTCGACGAGCGCCGCCGGGCCGAAGCGAAACTGCTGTCCAGCGAAGCGCGCTTTCGGACCATTGTCGAGACGAGTCCCATCCCGCTGTGCATTACGTCGATGCCTGGAGGTGTCATTCTCTATACGAACGAACCGCTGCGGGAACTGTTCGGGCTCGACGCGCGTGGGGGCACGCTCGTCAATATCGTCGATTTCTATGTGGATGCGAGTGACCGTGACCGGCTGGTGTGCCATTTGCGAACGGAGGGAAGCTTCCACAACTCCGAGGTCCATTTGCGGCGCGCGGACGGCACGGCGTTCTGGGCCATGGCGACCGCGCGCGTGGCGACGTTCGGCGACGCGCCCGCGATCTATGTGGGCCTGAACGACATCACGGCGCGCAAACGTATCGAGCAGGAACTGCTCGAATCGCGCGAGCAATTGCGCGAATTGTCCGCTTACATGGAAGCGATTCGCGAGGAGGAGCGCAAGCGCATCGCGCTGGAGATTCACGACGAACTCGGGCAGTTGCTGACCGCCCTGAAGATGGACGTCTCGTTGCTGAAGATGCGTCTCGGCGCCGATCCTGACGCAATACGCAAGGCGGACGACATGCGCGAGCTCGTCGAGAAAACGATCTGGATGGTCCGCAATGTCGCTAACCATCTGCGGCCGGCGGCGTTAAACTTCGGCATCGTTTCGGCACTCGAGTGGTTGATCGAGGACTTCGGCCGGCGCAACCGCATTCCGTGCCAGTTGCACATCAACGGAGGTGAGCCGGTGCTGGCGGATGCTTATGCCACGGCCGTATTCCGCATCGTTCAGGCCTCGCTCACCAACATCGGGCGTCATGCGGATGCCACGCGGGCCGACGTGACGCTGACCAGCACCGCGGCGTCGCTCGACCTTCATGTGAGCGACGACGGCTGCGGTTTCGACCCGGAGAAGGCGCACACGGGTTATTCATACGGCCTGCTCGGCATGCAGGAACGCGCCCGCCTGATCGGCGGGGAGATAACGATCGACAGCGCACCCGGCATGGGCACGGCCATTTCCATCCACATTCCGCTCGCGGGCGGGACCCAAAATGATCAACATTCTGATTGCTGACGACCACGCGATCGTGCGCGGCGGCTTGAAACAGATCATCGCGACGACCACCGACATCGTTGTCGCGGCCGAGGCGTCGCAAGGCTCGGAAGTGCTCGACCGCCTGCGCACGGGACAGTTCGATCTCATGCTGCTGGACATGACGATGCCGGGCATCAGCGGCGTCGATCTGATCCGGCGCGTGCGCGCCGAGGAGCCCCGCCTGCCGGTTCTGGTGCTGAGCATCCACAACGAGGCGCAGGTGGTCTCGCGCGCGCTGCGGGCCGGCGCGACGGGTTACGTGACGAAGGACAGCGACCCGGACGTTCTGCTCGCCGCGATCCGCAAGCTGGCCGCCGGAGGGCGCTTCATCGATCCGAAGCTGGTGGACGCGATGGTGTTCGAGACGCATTCGGGCGATGCGCCGCCGCACGAGATCCTGTCCGACCGTGAATTCCAGGTGTTGCGGATGCTCTCGGCCGGCCAAAGCATCAACGACATTGCTGAATCGTGTTCGCTCAGCGCCAAGACGATCAGCACCCATAAGATGCGTCTCATGCAGAAACTCGGCCTCACTAATAACGCCGAATTGATCCGCTATGCGATCAGGCATGGTCTGGTGGCGGAGTAACGAGCCCTTTAGGGGAATCCTGAGCCCGGAACCAGCATTTCCTGAATCCACAATCCGCCGCCGCCGACTGATAAATGCCCGGCACTGGCCCACGATCGTTCAATGGGGACCGGATGGTCGAAGGAGCGGACGTGGTTGCGACGAAAAGCTTGCTACGCGGGCTGCGCGAAAAACTGCAGGCGATGGCGGGCACGCTGCCGGTCCGCGTGCTCTCCCTGCATGGTTCGCAGGACGGCCTGACGTGCCGGGCCTGCATCGAAATCAGCCGGCCCGATGGCCCGTTGGTGCTGTTCTTCTTCAGGCATGACGACGGTAGCTGGCACGCTTTCCCGCCGGAATTCAACCTGTGCAGGATGAGCTTCGAACCGTTCGTTGCGTGACATGAACATTCCGCTCAAGGGAGATCATGGATGACCGCGGACAACTGTGAAGAACTGTCGAACTACGAAACGGAATTGCGTGCATGGATGAATGAGTGGTACGACCACGCGTTCGCGAGCGGCTTCATCCGGCCGCCTTTCGTGCTCAATCATGCAACCGCGGTGAGGCTCGAGGGCTACTTCAACGTGGGACTGACGCCCGCCGAAGGCGCCAACGTGATATTCGGCGTGGTGCATTGACCTGCCGGCGGCGGCGTGGCGCCGTTGTATCAGCGGGATATTACGGTTTGTCAGGATGTATGGCGCGTGGCACGATGGGGAACCGGACAGGCGTGTGCTTGTGCGGACATGCGCCGATCCCGGCGCGGTATGCCTTCCGTGTCGAGACGCTACCCATCCATGTATCGCAGGCGCTTTTTGCTGGCTGCGTTCGGCGCGACATGCGTCTCGCTCGGCGCGCGTGCCGCGCCGGCGGGCCACTTCGATATCGTCTATCCGCGCATTCGTCCCGGCGGCGACGTGCACGCTGCTTTTGCGCTCTCCGTCCTCGACCTGGCGTTGAACACGGCGAACGTCTCGTATTCGGTGCGTCAGGCCGAAATCGTCATGGAGCGCGGCCGCGCGCTTGCCGAACTGGCGAACAGCAATAATGCGATCAATCTGCACTGGACGAGCATGGAAGCGCGCGCCGAGCGCGGCCTGAATGTTGTTCGGATTCCGATCCATCGCGGGTTGATCGGCTACCGGGTATTCGTCATAAGGAAGGACCGGCAACGGGATTTCGACAGGGTCGAGCGCTTTTCGGATCTGCAGGCGTTCACGGGCGGGCAAGGGCTCGGCTGGATCGATACCGATATCCTGAAGGCGGCGGGTCTGACGATTCAGAGTTCGACCTACGAGACGATGTTCGAGATGACCCAGAACGGCCGCGTCGATTACTTTCCGCGCGGCGTCGTGGAAGCGTACGCCGAGCTGGATGGACGCGGGCACCGCGAGCCTGATCTCGTGGTCGAAAACCGGCTGATGCTGAAGTATCGGTCCGATTTCATTTTCTACGTCGCAACGGGCCAGGAAGCTTTGGCGGGTACGATCGAGCGGGGACTTGTCTCCGCGTATCGCGACGGCTCCTACATGCGGCTGTTCAACTCGCATCCGTACATTCAGGAGGCGCTGGCGCGCGCCAGGCCCGCGTCGCGCAAGACCTTCGAGCTGGACAATCCCTATCTCTCCGACGCGGACCGCCGCATACCAGACAGGTACTGGATGAGCTGACGGCGTTCGTTCTTCACCAGGCTCACCAGGCTTACCAGACGTTACGCCGGTGCGGCGCGCCGTTCGACTACCCGTTGTTCGCCGCTCACGTTGCCGGCGTCGATGGGATAAGCAGATCCTCGACGCAATCCGACAACTCGCACAGTTGCTGGAAAGACGCGCGGTCCAGATCGTGAAGAGGGTGGCGCCTCAGTTCGCGCAAAGCGTTGCCGAGGCGGCGGAACGCTTCGGGATCGCTGTTGATCAACGGCCAGCCTCGCAGCAGATACGTGAGCGGCATGAGTCTTCTGCATTCGCACCACAGATCGAACAGACGCGTACAGATCGTGTTGATGTGCTCGACCGCATTTTCTCGTTCAGACAGATAGGGGACCATGGCGGCACGCGAACGCAGGACGATTGATGTGTGTTCATCGTATGTGGACAGTTATCGCGGTGCTGTCAGGACATGAAGAAAAAAACTCAGGTCGATGCTGATCTTCGGGTCAGGAAATCCCTAAATGCGGCTTGGGCCCAGACGCGGCCGCTTCGCCGCCGGCCATCGCCATTGAAGCCGCCACGGAGAATCTTCCTGGGCTATGCTTGCCGAATAAGTTGCCTCGCGCCCCATGGGCCTTTCCGCTGACAAATAGTCGATTGGCGCGCCGGCCTGGTGAATGTCCCGAGATGCCCAATGGAGAGGGCGTTGCGCCGCATGCCTCGCCTCGAGCGCATGGGGGCGGTCGTGGATGATCGCGCAATCTGTGACTTGATATGCACGGAACTCGATGAAAAAGATCAGCCGGGAGCCGCCAGAGGGGCAAGATGCCGCGATGCGGCAGGGCGATGGGCGCGTTGAGCGGACCACGGCCGAGCCGAATGCGCTCGCGTATCTGAAGAACCGCGCGCTCAACCTGGTCCGCGAGGCGGCCTATCTGATCGATCAGAATGCGCGCTTCATCTACGCCAATGACGAGGCTTGCCGCACGCTGGGTTACGATCACGCGCAGTTGCTGCAAATGCGCGTGATGGACGTCGATCCCGAGTGGAACCTCGAGCGATGGCGTGCGGCCTGGGCGGAGTTGCGCGAGAAGGGCTCGCTCCTGGTCGAGTCGACACAGCGGCGCCAGGACGGCACGATCTTGCCGGTCGAAATCAACGCAAGCTACTTCGAGTTCGAAGGCGAGCCGTATAACCTGGCGCTCGTGCGCGATATTACCGAGCGCAAACGGACCGAGGTGCTGCTGATCGGGCAACTACAACTGGAAGCGCAATTCCGCCGGCTCGCGGAAAGCACGCCCGACATCATCTGCCGCTACGACCTCCAGTGCCGGCTCGTTTACGCGAACTCCGGACTGGCCGCGATACTCCGCAGGCCCTTGCAGGAACTGCTCGGCAGCACGCCGACCGAACACAATTCCGATCCGCAGTTCGCCGCCTATCAGGGCGCTCTCGCGGCGACGCTCGAAACGGGCGCCGAATGCACGCTCGAATTCACGTTGCAAGACGGCCCAAACGGCATGAGCTACCACCATGTCCGCATCCTCGCCGAGCGCGGGCTGCGCGACGAAATCACGAGCGTGCTTGCGCTCGGACGCGACATCACCGAGCGCAAGAAGGCGGAAGAGCATCTGCACGCGAGCGGGCAGGCATTCCGGGCGCTGGTCGAGCATTCGCCCGACTACATCGCCCGCTACGACCGCGAATGCCGGCGCGTCTACGCGAATCCGGCGTTGCGCGCGCTCCTGCCGCAAACCACCGACGAAACCACCGACGCGGGCACCGTCGACGAGCCGTCCATGGTCGGCGTTCCGCGGTATCGCGACCGGCTGCGGCGCGTCGTCGACACCGGCACCGAACGCGTAGACGAAGTGCGGTTCCGCAACGCCAGGGGCGAAGTGCGATGGGGTCACATGCGGATGGTGCCGGAGTTCGCCGCCGACGGCCGGGTCGCCACCGTTCTGGCTATCTGCCGCGACATCGACGAACTCAAGCGCAGCGAGCAACTGTTCCGCACGCTCACCGAGAGTTTTCCGGACTTCATCGCCCGCTTCGATCGTGAGGGCCGCCATACCTATGTGAATCCGCGGGTATCGAAAGCGTTCGGTATTCCTCAGGAAGAATTTATCGGCAAGCAGCTTCATGAATTGCAGATGGGCGGCAGCAGCGCGCAGAACGAACTGCTCGAAATGAGCATTCGCCGCGTGGTCGCGACGGGTGAACCGGTCGAGCACGAAGCGCTATGGGCGACCGATGAAGGCTGGCATGTCTTCGAGGTGCGGCATATTCCGGAGAAAGACGCGGAGGGCGACGTGGTCAGCGTGCTCGGCGTGGCGCGCGACGTGACGCGGCTTAGAACGACCGAGCTCGCATTGCGCGCCAGTGAGGTGGCGTTTCGCACGTTGGCCGAGAACGCGCCGGAGATGATCGTCCGCTACGACCGCAGTTGCCGCTATAGCTACGTCAACCCCAGATTCGAGCAGATCAACGGGATTCGCGCGTCGGATGCCGTCGGCAAAACGCCCGCGGAACTGTCGGCCACCGCGATGCCCGAGTTGCGGATGATCATCGCGACGCTCGAGCAGGTGATGGCGAGCGGGATCGGCGCGAAGGCGGACCTCACGTGGGAGAGCAACGGCAAGCCGGTCGGCTGGCACGTGAGCGCGGTTCCCGAGCACGATGCCGACGGCGGGGCACGGGGCGCGCTGACGATCTGGACCGACATCACCGAGCGCATGGAAGCCGAGTTCCGGTTGCGGGAATCGTATGCGCTGTTGCAGGAGTTGACGTCGCTGCGCGAAACGGCGCGTGAGGAGGAACGCAAGCGCATTGCCCGCGAGATGCACGACGAGTTGGGTCAGCAATTGACGGCGCTGCGGTTCGGGGTGTCGGCGATGCGCATCGAGTTCGCCCGAGAGGATTCGGCGCTCTCCGGACGGTTTCAGGACCTGCTGAGTCTCGCGGACGACACCATGCAGGTGGTGCGCAACGTGGTTGCCTCGCTGCGGCCGGCGGCGCTCGATGCGGGCATCGTCGCGGCGCTGGAGTGGTTGGCGGCCGAATTCTCGCGCGATGGCCGGGTCGCCTGCCGCCTGCGAATTCCGGACGACAATCTGGTCCTCGACGAAGAGCGTGCTATCGCGCTGTTTCGCATCGTGCAGGAAGCGCTGACGAATGTTGCGCGCCATGCCGGTGCGACCGAGGTAACGATTTCGCTGGAGCACGTCGAGCAGCATTGGAACCTCGAAATACGCGACGACGGGCGCGGGTTCGATTCGACGACGCCGCGGGCCAAATCGTTCGGGCTGGTGGGCATGAGGGAGCGCGCGCTGATGCTGGGCGGCGAGATATCGGTGCATAGCGCGCCGGGCAGCGGCACGTCGATCGCGGTGCGCATACCGGCGGATGACGCGTCGCGGATGCGGTGCGTGGAGTGAAAGTGAACGGTGAACGGGAACCGGCCGGGAACATCGAAGCACAGCCGCAGGCACTCCCCCTGCGAAGCCGGCGTTTATTCGCTCGCGTCGACGCGGACGGGTGCCGATACGTCGAAGCAGATTGCCGTCTTGCGCGCGCCTCCATCGCCTTGCAGCCCGCTTTCAGCAAACCCAGCGCGTGCGCGGCGTTTCACGCCGGAACTACGAATCTCCTGTATGGACGCCGTCCGACCCATCCCCTAGCCTGAGACTCCTGAAGGCGCCTTTCGGGCAGCTGGCTGCTGCGTGGGCGCCCGGCACGGCGCGGCCGTGCCGCTCGACCCGGAGAACGACGATGCTCATGGCTATGGATGGAGGTGGCGGCGTACCGCCCAAACCGCCACCGCCGCCGACGGCTCACGACGTGTCCACCGCGCAGCAGGCGGTGCAGAAAGCGTTGGGCGACAAGTCGCCGGGCGATGCATCGGCGTTGAAGGACGCTGTCAAGAAGGCCGAGGAAGCCGACGCGCAACTGACCCGCGAAGCGCTCGCGCGCGCCGTGATCCTGATGCAGGCTCAATACAACGCGGCGCATCAGCATGCGCCAAAGGCGCAGGAGCCCAAGGTCGATGCGATCACCGAGGCGGCCAGCCAGGTCGGTCTCACGCACGCATTCGACAACGCCACGCTCGAGGCCGCCGCCAAATCCCTGAGCGACAGTCCGCTCGTCGTCGATAACAGCGCCGGCAGCGCGCCGGCCAGCGCGGCGGACGCGCGCGTCGCGATCCAGAAGGGGCTCGACGGCGGCATGACGCTGCCTGAAGCGGTCAACGCGGCGCGCGTGCAACTGGGCGGCAACGAACAGAACGAAACGGCGCTCGACGAAGCGGCGCTCGCGATCAAGGGCGACCAGATCGTCGCCGATCCGAAGAGCAAAGGCGGCGACGATCCGCTGAAAACCGCCCAGCGGCAACTGGCCGATCTGAAGATTTTCACGAGCCCGGTGCAGCAGGCGGCAGTCAAGGCGCTGACGGTCGATGTCAAACCCACCGCCGGTCTGCCCGCCGCCGCGAAAGACGCGCAAAGCGCGTACGCGACCTTGCAGAAGGACACGGCGAGCCATGCATCGGCGCAACAGATCGCGCAGGACGAAGCGGCCTACCACGAGGCGCTTTCCAACGAACTGAACACGGCCGCCGGCGAGACAGGCGACGACTGGCGCGGTGATCTGTTGCAGATCGACCGGCGCTGGCAGGCCGAACAGGCCGTGACGGATGCGAATACGGCAAAAGGCGTAGCCGGCGCGTCGTCTGATGCCGACGTGCGCAACGCGTTGAAAGCCACCGAGATACTCGATGCAGCCGAGGCGGCGCGCGGTTCCGGGGACGCCGCCGGCAATCTGAAGGCGGCGCAGTCGCTGACACGGAGTTTGCAGGGCCTGAAGACCGACGATCCGCTATACGCCGAAGTGACTGGCGACGCGCGCGCCAAGGCGCTGCAAGCCGCGGCATTGCAAGACATCGAAAGCGCGCACGGCGGCAGCGCGACCGATACGCTCAAGGCCGAAGGCAACGCTTTATCCGGCTACCGGAACACGGTCTTATACAACGATCTGCTCAATTCGACGCTCAGCTCGACGGTCACGCAGCACAACATCCAACAGGCCGGCACGCCGGATAACCTCAGGGACATCGCGAACCTGCTGACAAGCGTCAAGCAGGCGTCGCCGGAACTGGCCGCCGCGCTGTACAAGCAGAACCTGCAGGGCAAGATCGACAGCCTGATCAAGAACGGCGCGCAGATCGACACGCCGACGATGAGTCAAACCATCGAGGACCGTGACAAGTTCTACGGCCCGCTCGGCAATATCGTCGACGCGCTCGGCGGCCCGAAAAGCGCCGACGCGCAGCCGGTCATGCAGGCGTTGAAAACGCAACTGAACGCGCAGTTGAACGAGATCGAGCGTTTGAAGAACGCGGGCGCCAACTACGCGCAAACGTCGTTCGACACGGTGAGTTTCGCGCGGGTGGACGGCTCGTCGCTGGCGGCGTATCAGGCGCTCATCGACGAAGATCCCAACAGCGCGCTCGCGAAAAAGCTCGAAGCGCCGCTGGAGCTGAAGCCGAGTCCCGCGCCGGTGAAAGACGCGCCGCAGGACGCGCAACAATTGGCGAAAGCGCAGCAGGCGTTGAGCACCCAACTCGGTAACGGCCCGGTCGATCAGCAAAGCCTCGACAAGGCGCTGACCGAAGGGCGCAAGAGCAATCCGGAGATCACTGACGCCACATGGGCGCAAGCCGCGCTGCTGCAAAAAGCGCAGGCCGACGGCCGCAAGTGGGCCACCGACAACGCGGGCAAGCTGAAGGCCGGCACCAAGGTCGATACCATCGACCCGGTCGCGCAGGCCTCGGACGAACTGTCGAAAATGCAGTTGTTCGACGCCCGCACGCTGAGCGGCGCGACCGATGCCGTGCAGGGCGGCAACGTGGCGGCCGCGCCCGACGCGCCGTTGAAAAAAGGCGATCCCACTCCCGGTCCGATTTCAGCCTCCGACTACCTGTCGCAACTGCTCAACGAAGGTATGAGCATGAAAGCGGCGATCGTCGCGACGCGCGCCTATCTCGGCGGTCGCGCGAGCGACGACTACACGATCGCGCAGGCTGCGCTCACTGCTCAGGCGCAGACGCCGGCGAATCTGAAGGCCTTTTACCAGGATCCCACCAACAAGGACAACGATCCGATTCGCGCCGCATCGAGGGATCTGGCGAAGCTCGGCGTGCTGCCGGCCGACGTGCTCGACACGGTTACCCAAGGGATGGCGCAGGACCCGAAGCCGGACGAGAAGGCGTTGAAAAGCGCCGCCGGAAAGGCCAACGACGATTATCAGAAGTATCGGAAGGCGCAGGCCGACCTCGCCAGGGATAAGGACAATCCCACCTTGAAAGAGGCTGCCGCGAAAGCGCTGCAGACCTATCACGACGACCTCGGCGTCGCGCTGAATGCGGCCGCCGGCCGCAAGCCGGACGACAGCTTTTGGCAAACCGATCCGAACTACGTCGACACGATGTGGAAGGCGCAGTTCGCCCTCGAACGCGAAATGCTGGCGCCGCAAATCGAGGCGGCGCAATACACCGGCGATGACTCGACGCAAAGCAAGGCGCTCGACGCCGCGTTCAACCAGTTGCAGACCGCGCTCGGCGCGCAGCAGGTGATCCAGCAGGCGCGTTATGCGCGGCAGGAGAACGGCGGCGCGGATAAGGGCGACGTGGCGGCCGCGCAGGCGTTGAGCCGGCAGCTCGCCGGCATGAAAAAAGGCGATCCGCTCTACGACGAAGTGATGGGCGACGCGACAATCACCAGCCTGCAAAGCGATGCGCTGAAATCGATCGTCGATGCGGGGGCGATGCTTCCGTGCACGCCGGGCAACAGCGGCAGCGACGATGCGAAGACGCGCTTCGCCGCCGAAGGCAAGCAACTGGCCGCGTATGCCGGCACCGTGTTTTATCCGCAATTGCTCGACGGCGCGGTGCAGGATCCGCAGACCCAGGCGCTCTTTTCGCAGATCAATTCGCTAGTGCGCGGCAACGACAAGCCGGAAGACAAGCTGAACGCGGTCGCGGACTTCATGCATGCGTCGACGAGCGCCGACTTCGCGGCGGCGCTCTACCAGGCGAAGTTCGCGGGCGATGTCGATCATGACGACGTGCTGCAATGGACCGCCAAGGCCGACGATCTCGACGCGGTGTCGCGCATCTATGCGGCCGGCGGCGGCGCCGCCAATCCGCGGATGACGCAGCTGCGCCAGGGCATTGAAGCACTGATGAAAAAGCCGCTCGACAAAGGGGGCTTCGGCAACATCGATACCTCGTCGGACTACAACCAGACCGTGTTCGCCGCGGGCGAAGTCGCGGTCGTGCAAGGTCAGGGCTTTGGACTCGGCGACGTCAAGGATAAAAAAGACGGCTCGATGCAGCTCGCGCAGGACATGCTCGACGACGATCCGAACAGCGATGTCGGCAAGGAAATCGCGCGCGAGACGGGCTTCAAGGACGCCGGCAAACCGGTTACGCCGATCGATCTCAACGATCCGAAGGTGAAATTGCAGCCGGGCGCGCCGTGGCCGGCCGATTCGAAAACTACCACCGTCCTCACCTCGGGCGGCCACGTCGCGGGTCTCGATGCGCAGGACGGCATGCAGGTGCTGACGAGCTACGACGCGGTGCTGAACGCGGTCGGCGCGGCGCAAAGCGACAACGGCCCGACTCGCACGCCGGGCTCGCTGGAGGATCAGCAGGCGCTCGCGCTCGGCCAGTTCGCCGAGTACGACCCCAACGAGGTGGTGTACGACCACGACGGCCACCAGACCACGCTCGGCCAGATCGCCGACAAGCTGATGAAGGGCGAGGGCGTCAATCAGCCGAGCGGACTGGCACCTGTCGCGCTCACGTCCATGTCGATGCAGTGGTGGAACAAGCGCGAGCCAGGGAAGGACGAAGCGGCGGCGCTTCAGGCTGCGGTGATGGAGGGCATCGACGCAAAGGGCAATGAAATCGAAGTCGGGCCGGCGGATACGACCGTGCGTCATGGCTATTCGGACTGGCAATCGCACACCGGTCTCGACAAGGGCTTGCTGGTGGCGCAGCCGCACTGGGTGCTCGGCGGCAGCGGCAATTTGCTGACCGACAGCGCTTACATGACCACCTACAAGCCGGATGATCACTGGTACGACTGGGATCACCTGAAGGTCGATCTGGAGATCGGCGTCACGGTCGCCGCCGGCCTGCTGACAACCCTCGTGCAGCCGGAAACGGCGGCACTGTGGCTGATCGTGCTATCGGATCTCGCCGACGCCTACTTCGCGGTGAGCGCGACGATCGGCGCGGCGCAGACGCTGCACACCATGGGGAGCACCAAAGACGGCTGGAGCAACGGCGCGAACTGGCTGGCTCTCGGCGCCAACGTGTTCGGCGGCGTCGCGGGCGTCGGCGGGCTGACGGGCCGCACCGCGAAGGTGATCGCGCGCGTCGGCATGTCCGACAGGGCATTCGCCGATGCCACGGGTTTCGTCAAACTGGCGCATAACGCCACGCGGGAAGAAGCCGCGGCAGCCAGCGCCGCCAACAACGGCGCGCGTGCGCTGCGCGAGTTCGAAACCCCGCCGGCCGCGCTCAGACGTTGGGTCGCCGGTTCGCCGGCGGCGCGCGCGCGTTCGCTGAACTTCTTCAGGAGCGTTTCGCGTGCGACCGAAGCGCCGGTCGGCCTGTCGACCGACGCCGCCGCGCTCGCCCGCTGGAGCGCGCGGCTCACGCCGCTCGAACGGCTGCATCTGGCGCGGGCGGTGCAACTGCTCGGGCGGGTTGCTTCGCTGCGCGCGGCCAACCGCGCGGCGCTCGCGTTTCGCGGCATCGGCGTGACCGCGCTGACCACCAACCTCGGCTCGCTGGTGTTGCAGGGGCACCAGTTGGCGACGTCCAACGGTGCGGCGACTGGCGAAGACTGGGCGCAATTCGCGTCGTCGGCGGGCTTGATGGGCGTGGGTTTTGTCGCCGCGCGCGGCCATTCGGGCGCGCAGCGCGACGCCGATCAGCACGCCCGCAACCAGGCCGCCGCGCGCAATGCCGATGCCGAGGCGCAAGCCAACGCCGGCGCCAGGACACCGCAACTCTCGCCGCACACGATTCAGGTCGACGACGGCGTGCTGCACACGCCTCGCCTATCTCCGACGAGCGGAGAAGAGCCGGTGCCAGGCGGACGGCCGGCCGAACCCGCAGACGCGTCCGGCTCTCCGGTGCTCGAACCCACCGGCATCTTCACGGCCGAGGAATGGGCCGCGCGGCAGCGGAATGCTCAGCCGGACGGCGATGCCGCGCCAGGCGGCGGAACCCGGGGCAGCGAGGAAGCGGGCGGACGGCAAAGCCCGCTGGACGACGGCTATTTCGACGGCGGCGAGCGTACGGTCATCCACCTCACCAACGTCGACTACACGCAACGCACGGTCGCGCCGAACGGCGCCGGCATTCTGACGACTCGTCCGCAAGGCAAGGCGCCGGTATGGCAAGACGGCTACCACGACGTGACCGGCATTGCCGCCGGCGATCATCCGGAGTTTCTGCGTCCGGTCGACACCTCGCTCGTGCCGCCTGGCGATCCGTTGCATGCGCGCGGCGCAAGCGGCGTGATGGCGCCGCCCGATCATCACGTGGTGCTGGGCCATGGCATGTCGGCCAACGAGATGCAAGGGCCGGACGGTCTGCCGGTCAAGGTGGAGGACGTCGCGGCAGGCCTCGCGCCGCTGCTCGCGGAAGGCCAGGACGTGACGCTCTATTCGTGCTATTCGGGCTCGACGAACGCGGACCCGACCCGCGCGTCGGCGAGCGCGCATGGGCGCTCCACCAGTACATTCGCGCAGCGTCTGGCCGAACAGCTCGCGCAGCGCAACCAGCGGCCGGTCACCGTGTGGGCGCCGCCGGACATCCTGCTGATCAACGCCGACGGTACCGCCACGGTGCGGGGCAGCAGCGCGTTGACCGGCCAGGTGGACTCGTCGAAGGTATTGATGAAGGCGTTCCGGGCCGAGCCCGCGAAGCTGTCGGCCAGCGCGCGGACGCCTGCCGATCCGGCGGGGGAAGCGTCGGCTCGTACGGCTGACTTTGAACCGCAAGCTGCGCGCACGGCAGAGCAAGCGGCGCAGCAAACGACACAGCAAACCGCGCAGCGTCCCACGCCGCAAGTAACCGACCTGCCGCTGAACAATCCCGCCTTCGACTTCTCGCCGATTCCGGACGGCACGTATCGCTCGGTCGCGCTCGACTCCGGCTTCGTCGATGCGTTGACGCAGCGTCCCGGCGTGCTTGGCGACGTCGCGCGCGTGACGCAGCCCGGCGGTTCGGTCACGCTGAGACAGCCGAGCGGTCTGCTCGACGAACCCAATCCGCGCGCCGCGATCGACCAGACCGTCGCCGAGTTCGAGGCCGCGGGCCTGACCAACGTGAAGGCCGAATTCGTGACGATCGACGGTTCCAGTGTCGATTTGCGCAATCCCGGCTTACGCCTGGATACGCTCGATCCGGAGGCCGGCGTTCTGCATTTCAGCGGCGAGAAGCCGGCTGCGCCCGCCACGCGCGATGAACCGCCGCGCGCTTTGACTGCGGGTGATGCGCGGGGCGACACCCAAGCTCCGCCGGCGCCGGAGTCCGCAGTTGTTTCCGATGCTGCTCCCGCCGATTCGTCGGCCTTACCCGCGACCCTGCGAGACCCTCCCGTCAGTTGGAGCGATGTCGAACCGCGTTCGGTGCCCCACGTGTGGGGCGGCGCTACGGACGCGCCGATGACCCGCGCCCGCGCGCCGGCCGACGTCTACCTGTGGGGTGTGCCGACCCGCGATGGCGCGATCGTCAATCCGCGCAGCGGCTCGGCAGCAAGCGCGCTGGATATGACCGTCGCGCTGGAAGATCTTGCGCAGTTCAGCTATACGCCCGGCAGGCCGGTCGCGCTCGACGGCGCGCACAGCGGCAGCGACGCGGCATTGCTGCAGCAGTTCTCCGACCTGATTCAGGCGCCGGTTTATGGACGGCTCGGCGAGAGCGACGCGCAAGGCTGGCGGCGCGTCGATCCGAATCCGGCGAGGCGTGTCGCGCGCTTTCAGATCGAACCGGATGTCAGCGGAAAATTTTCGCCGGGCGGCGCGCAGCCGATCAAGCTGAATGCGCTGGAATTGCGGCCGGTGCCCGGCTCCCGGGTCGTCAACCTGCTCGGACACGCGACCGCGCGGCAGTATCTGAAAGTGTCCGGTTTCAGCATCGCCGAATCGCACGGCTCGACACCCGAAAGTTTCGCCGAAGGCAACACCACCGCGGTGGGCCCCGGCAGCCGGACAATCTCGCCCAAGAGGTTCGTGCGCGAATTGATGAACGATCCCGCGTACAAACCCGGCGACGGTGTGCTGCTGACGGGCTGCTATCTCGGCTCAGGCGGCTTTCCGTGGGCGCGCGAACTGGCGTACGAGCTGCAGGCGCCGGTGATCGCGTCGATGACCGAGAACAGCACGCGCGGCACAGGCGTGCTGTACCTGCATCCGGCCGACGAGCATATTGCTGTGCCGGCCAACGACCCGCAGGTGGCCACGCGACTGTACCTGCATCTGCCCGAGGCGCCCGAGCAGGACTTCGCGCCGGAGATCCATGTCTATCAGCGCGAGCAGGCCGTGAGTCCAACCAACGCGCCGGTCCATCTCGGCGAAGCCGAACTCACACGCGTCTTCGATCATCCGCAAAGCGAAGCACCGTCGAACTACGTGTACGTCGACGCCGCCAGCCTGCCCGTCGAAACCGGACCGGCTTCGACGTTGCAGCGCTTCCTCTCGCGCGTCAAAGCGAATCGCGATTCGGTCCGGCGTGGTACGCCCGTGCAAGTCGCGCTCATGTCGGACCTCGGCTACGCGCGCGAGACGGCAGTGCGTTTCACGACGGCCGACGGCGAGCAGATCAAGCCCGCGGGCGTCGACATGTACGCCGTCGCGCAGCGCGATCCGGCCACCGGCCAAACCACCTGCAAGCTCGTCAACATCGACGAATCCGGCTTGCCCGAAGGCTTCGCCGCCGTGCACAGCAACGGCTTGCGCGCCGTCGGCATGGTGCGCGGGCGTCCGGTCTGGCCGGTTGCCGGCGCCGCCGGGCAAGGCGGCGCACGCCGCAGCGCGGGCACAACCGGCGCGAAGCAGACCGCGGCGGCAAAGCGGGCCGCGCGCGCCAACCTTGAAGGCCGCGTCGGCAACCCTTCGTCGATGACCAAAGCGGTCGAGCAACACGGCCTTGTCGACGAGCGGACCAAGCAGGGCGGCTTGTGGCCCGGCAGCGTGATGCGCGACACCACGGGAAAATTCGGCTCCGTCAACGGCTTGTGGCTCATCAAGCAGATGTGGAAGGCGAGCGTCGCGGGCGACACCGGCGAGGCACGCGCCCGCAATGCGGTCGCCACGAGTCAATTGATGCGCACGATGTACGGCGAAGGCAGCGCGACCGACATGCGGCTCGTCACCTTCAAGGAGCCCGGAACCGGCACCTTGCACTACGGCATCATGACGCCGTTCGCCGAGATCGACGTGTCCTCCACGCACGCGAAAGCCGTGCTCGGCGATCCCGAGCGCTCGATGACGAACGGCGTGTTCGCGACGGCGGCGGGCCATATCGCGCTGAAGAACGTGTCGGTGGCGGGCAACCGCAGCAGCGAGATGCCGGCCAGCCGCGAAACCTTCGGCAACATCGGTCTGACACGCGGCGACGGTGAACCGGCGGCGTTTTTCATCGACCTCGACTCGGCCATGGGTTTCGACAACATGGGCGAACAGACGCCGTTCACCCGTTTGACCGACGTGGCGGCCGCGCTCGACGAACTGAAGAACGGCGACGAGACCGCGCCGGCCTACGGCTCGATGAGCGACCGGGAGTACCGGCGCAGCGTCGACCTGCTCAAGGATCAGTTGGACAACCACGGGCTCGAGGAAAAGATTTTCGCGGTGATGAAGGAACACGGCGAAGGCAATCTCACGCAACGCAAGCGCGCCGCGCGAGTGGTGATCGCCAACATCAAGGCGCAGGTCGCGGCGCGCGAAAAAGCCGCGCCGTACACGCGCGAGGCATTCGCTCCCGCCACCTTGCCGGCCGCGTACCAGGAGGCGCCGGCTCAGATCGTGGTGACCGGGCGCCTCGGCTGGAAAAAAGCGACGGGCTTGCCCGAGGGCGAGGCGGGCTTGTTCCGCCGCCGCATCACTCAGACGGTGCTGGCGGCCCAGCGCTTGCGCCGGGGCGCGACGGCACAGGGGCGCGAGGCGTCCGTGACCGCGGCGTTCTTTCCGAAGCCCGAGTCGCTGAAGCCGCGTGAGCCGATCTCGCTGCCGGCGAGCAAGGAAGGCCCCGGTCTGACCGACGACTTCAACGGTTTGCATTTCGCCAGACAGGAGGGATCGCTTGGAAAGGGCTTGAAGGCGCCACTCGATCCGGCGAACGAGATTGCCCTGGCGGAAGCGAAGCAATGGGGCACGGAGGGCGACGTGCCGAAAAAAGAACGCCTCTATGCCTACGCGCCGGACGGCGCGGGTCCGCCGCTCGGCTATTTCAAGGCGGGCAAGGAAGGCAAGGTGACGTGGGTCCAGACGTCGGAGCGCGCCGCCGATCTGAGCCTCTCGACCGACTACAAGGGACTGCGGTTCGTGAAGCGGACCGGCTCCGTCCGCGAGGCCTTGCAAACGCCGCTCGATCACGCCAATGAATTCCGTTTGCCGAACGCAAGGCAGATGGTGGCCGACGGCGAAGTGTCGAAGAAGGAACGGCTGTACGCGTATGCGCCGGACGGCGCGGGTCCGCCGCTTGGCTACTTCAAGGTGAAGAACGGCAAGGTGACGTGGTTCCAGGCCTCCGACCGCTCGGCTGTGCAGAACCTGCAGACCGCGGCGGGCACCGTGGGGCTGTTCGGTCTGGCCGGCACGAGCGCATTCGTCTACGACAGGATCAGCGGCCTGCGTCCCATTGACCAGTATCTCGGGCCGGCATCTTCCGGTTTGCGTTACTTCATGAACACGTTCAAGCTCGGCAAGGACTTTCAGCAACATGTGCTGGAGGAAATCCGCGACGGCCGGCTGGACGACGCGTGCGAAATCATCAACTCGCACTTCAACTTCCTGAGCAAGGGCATGCGCGCGCGCAAGCTGCCTGATGCGACCATCGAGCGGGTCAGGGCGCACACGTCGACGCTGCTCGGCATCGTGCAGCAGGCGAAAAGCGAAGCGCAGACCGGCGTCACGAAGGACACCGTGAATACCGCGCTCGACGACTACTTCGACATCGTCAAGCAGGAAAGCGGCATTGCCACGACCGATGTGAGCCGTTGGCATTCGGCGACCCGCATCGGCGGCAGCATGCGGATGGCGTCGATTGCGACGTGGGGCGGCAGCATGCTGCTGTCGGTGCACAAGTTCGGCACGGCGGGCGGGCTCGGCAAATGGGGTGCGTTGTTCAACACCGTCGGCTTCGGCAGCTCGATCGTCGGCGGTTCGCTCGATATCTCGAGTGCGCGGGCGGGCGGCGTGCCGCACGAGCCGACGTCCAGGATCAAGAAGCTCTCGGAAAAAGTGCTGACGCCGCTCAGCACCAATACGTTCGTGGCCGGTTATCTCACCGATGCGGTGGCGACCGTTCAACACCACGGTTCGCCCATTACCGTCGCCACCGATCTGGCGACCAGCGGTTTCAACCTCGCGCTCGCCCATTATCCGAGTTACGTCGCGCGGGGCGGCGATCACATCTACGTGTTCCGTCCGTCGACTGCCGGGAAGCTGGAAAGCGGCGATATCGTCGGGTATGCGAAATATTCGGCGGACGGCGGCCTGTACTGGCATGAAGCCGACGGCGACGGCGGCTTCATGCCTCGCCAGCGAGTGAGCGCCGAGTCGCTGACCGTGGCCGGATCGAACGGCAAGTTCCTCGATACCGACGCGTACGTCGTCTCACGCAAGGAGCCGGACGATCTGACCGACCGCCTGCTCGAGAAGACGCGCAGCGCCACCCGGCCGACGCGCAGCGCGCGCAGGAAGCCGGTGGAACTGACGGATGTGGACCGCAGCTTGCCGGCGCGCGTCGAATCGCATTCGAAGTACCGGAAGAAACCTGGGATGCTGCTCGCGTTCGGGATCGGCTCGTTGCTGTCGAGCGTGGTCGGCATTGCCGCGCCGCTGTTCCAGAACCAGAGCGCGTCCGTGCCGCCGGATGACAGGAAAAAGAAACCAGGCAGCGGACCGGCCGGGACAACGCCGGCGCCGGCACCTACGCCGACCCCAACGCCAACGCCAAAGGTGCGCGTGGTGACGGTCGAACATGGCGAGACGCTCTGGGGCATCGCCGCCGCAAGCGGCCAGGCGCTCTCGAAGCTCGAGCCGCCGAACCCGCAGTTCGACTGGGCGCTGCTCGACGGCAATCCGTTCAGCGCGCGCGAGCCGGACGACGGGCGCGATCCCGACCTGATCGTGCCGGGCGACAAGGTGAACGTGCCGCAACCGCAACACTAGCGCGCGATCCGTGCGGTTCATACAGCGGCTGTCCGGTCCCGCATGACGCGGCGGTCGCCGGCCGCGCGCCGTTTCAATCGCCTGTTTCAGCGAAGATCCGTAGTTTTAATTTCATCGCAAAGATGTTCAGATGATGCGTTTCGGGGACGTTTCCCCCGGCGGGTTTGACGCCATTCATCACCGAATCCACTTAATCGAGCCGGTTTTCTTCGTTTGTTCGTACCGCGCTCCGGCCATACCCTCTACGCATCGGGCGACGTGGTCGTCCCGACCTCGGTGTCTTCTTTCATCCCAGGAGCGGAGCGTAACGTCATGGCCAAGCTGCTGTACATCGAATGCTCGCCGCGCAAGCAGCATTCGGCATCCATTGAAGTGTGCAACGCGTTTCTCGACGCGTATCGAGCCGCCCATCCCGGCGACGCGATCGAGACTCTGGACATCTGGGCGCTTACGCTGCCGGAGTTCGACGGCGACGCGCTGGCGGCGAAGTACGCCGGCCTGCGTGGCGATGCATTGACGCCGCAGCAGGCGTCGGCATGGCGGCAAATCGAAGCGCTCGCGGCGCCGTTTCACGAGGCCGACAAGCTGCTGTTCGGCGTACCGCTGTGGAATTTCGGCATACCGTACCGCCTCAAGCATCTGATCGACGTGATCTCGCAGAAAGACGTGTTGTTCACGTTCGACGGCACGGGCTTTAGCGGCAAACTGGCCGGCAAGAAGGCGGCGATTGTTTACGCGCGCGGGTTGGACTACGTGTCGCCGGGGTCTTTCACGCCGGCGCGTGAATACGACCTGCAACGGCCCTACATGGAGATGTGGCTGAAGTTCGTCGGCGTGACGGACGTGCAACCGATCGTGGTGGAGAAAACGCTTTTCGGAGCGGACGGCGAGCCGGACCGCGCCGCGGCGCTCGGTGCCGCGCGCACGTTGGCGCGCGATTTTTGACGCGGCTTGCCGGCTGCTTGCGATCGTGGTCTGCCAGGCAAATTTAGTTCGGATCACCAAGGGTCGGCAGCACCGCGTTGCAGATTTCATCGACGGTGGCGGACGCGGCATCGGGCGCGGCGAACACGGTGAATTCCACCTTGGGCAGCGCCGGCAGCCGCGGCTCGCCGGTGAGCGCCCGAAGTCCGCGCCCCAATTGGCCGCGCACGGCCGGCATCACGGCGAACCCGGCCAGCGCCGCGGCGCGCAGACCCGCGCTGCTCGGGCAGACCATCGCGATACGGCAGCCCACACCGGCTTGCGCCAGCGCGGTCAGCGCCGCTTCGCGATAAGGGCAGGGCTCGGGAAAGAGCGCGAGCGGCACCGGCAGCGCGGGGTCGAGCGCGGCGTCTTCGGCGAAAGCCCAGACGAGCGGCTCACGCCACAGCAGGCGCCCGGGGCGCCCGTCGTGGCAGCGGCCACCGATCACCAGATCGAGCTCGCCTTCGTCCATGGTTTGCAGCAGATGCGCGGGAATGCCGACTCTGACGTCGACCGTTACGCCGGTGTGGCTGCTGGCGAAACTCTGCAGCGCCTGCATCAACGGAGCGGTGACGATGTCCTCGGAGAGCCCGATGCGCACCGGACCTTGGGCGGACACGCGGGTCAGTTGCGTCAGCGCGTCCTGATTGAGGGCCAGGATGGCGCGCGCATAACCCATCAGCAATTCGCCGTCGGACGTCAGCGTGACCGAGCGCGTCGTGCGGAAAAGCAGGCTTTTTCCGGCCTGTTCCTCGAGCCGCCGCAGGTGCGCGCTGATCGCGGATTGGGTCAGATGCAAACGGTTCGCCGCGCGCGTGAAGCCGCCCTCCTGAACGACGGTCACGAAGGATCGCAGAAGCACGGTATCAAACATGGTTCACTCGAAAAGCTCCTTGAAGTCCGACGATGTTACTTTCAATTCACGAAGATATGCTGAGATAGTGTGACGAGGGCGGATCGCTTACCGCTTTACTCTCACGTTCACCGGAGCAGTCCAATGCATGGCTTTTCGGTACCGTCGATCGATATGGAGCGCGGCCAGGCCGGCGAGCAGCCCGCCGCGGCCGGAGCAACGCAGCCCGCCGCCGCCCCGCCGGAACTGATCTGGCACACGGATCGCGATCTCGCGGCCGATTCCACCGCAGGCCGCGCGGACGCCGCGCAATCGCATCTGATCCGGGAGCTGGCTTCGGCGGCCACGCCGGCGGAGCGCATGCGGCTTTTCGCGGGTTTGCTGCGCATCATCGGCTTCAATACGGTCGCTTATGTGACGCTGCAGGTCGTCAACGAGCGGGTGGCGCGCGCGTTCATGGTGGAGGGCCTGATACCGGCGCAGTTTCGCGGCAATTACTTTCAGGAGCGCTATTTCGAAGTCGATCCACGCCTCGTGATCGGCCGTGTGCATGCGCCGCCGGTCGTGTGGGACCTGTCGCAACTGAACAAGGCGTGCCGCAGCCGCGGGCGCGATCCGCGCGCGAATCGTTTTCTGCAGGAGATGGACGCCGACGGCATGCGCTCGGGCATCATGCTCGGTCTGCCGGTTCCGTCGACCGATCTGCAGGTGATCGTCAGTTTCACGTCGATGAACCCTAAAAACAAGTGGATCGACAGCAGCATTCTTGCGCAGACGCTTGGGCTCGGTTTATCGCTGCATCAGCTTGCGGCCGGGTATCGGCGCACGATCGCGCGGCAGTCCGTGGCGACGACGGTGTCGGAAAGGCAGCGGGAGATTCTGCTGTGCGTGGCGTCCGGTCTGTCGGACAAGCAGATTGCGTTGCGGCTGCATACGAGCGTGCATAACGTCGACTATCACTTGCGGCTGCTGCGCAAGGCGTATGGGGTCGGCAATCGCTCGGAGCTGGCGTATCTGGCGGGACGTTTGCGGTTGAATTGAATGGCTCGCGTGCCCCTGGCTCTGGATCTAATGCGCGGCAAGCGTCGTCACGCCGAGGCAGCGCGTGCACCAGCGGTTGGGATTATCGGCGCAACGTATCGTGATGGACTGCCGCGCGTCCGCCGCGCGGCACTGCTGCGTGGAGGCGGCTGAGCGCGAGGATGGTTTGTTTTTCCGCACAAGGGTTGCACGTGGAGCGGATGCCGGCTGTTGTGTGGTCGCCGCCTGCGGAGCACGCTGCATGGCAGCAGCGGCCTGGCTCGATTCAGGCGCTCGAGTTGTCGTTTGAACAGTCGGCGCGGTTGGCGCCGAGGTCCGCACCACCGGTATCGGCAACGCCGCCGCATCCGAACCGCGGGCCGCTTGCCGCGCATTCGTATAAGCGCCGGCAATCACACGCGCCACATAGCCGTGCTGATAGCCCGTCGAAAAATTGCCGCTGTAGTAGCAGGAAAACGCGCCGCGCAGCGCGCCTTGTTCGTCGCGTGTCTGTTCCGCCGAGCGTGCAAAGCACTGCGAGAGAATCGCGCCGCTCGCGCGCAGATTGCGGCACGGCTCGAAAATCGTTTCGATGGTTTCGCCGAAGCGCGGCAAATTGCGCACGTTGATCTGCCCAAGCCCGAGACTGAAATCGAAACCGCGTGCGGCAAGCCCATGCGCGGTCGCAACTGCTTCTTCGTAGCTGCGCGGCTGGCGCTGCAAATGCCCGCGGACCACGCCGATCGCGTACGGATTGAAACTCGACTCCACGCGAACCACTGCCGCCAAGGTCTGCGTATCGACGTGCGGTGCACAGGTCCGCGCGAGTTCGGTGAAGCTGACCGACGTTGCGTCGCTCCGCTGGACTTGCTGCGCAGCGGCGGCGAGCGGCAGCGCGGCGGCGAGCGCCATTGCCGCTATCCTCATGAACCCGCGCGCGGCGCTCATCACGATCACGGCCTCAGCGATACGACAGGATCAGCCCGTGAATCAGCACGGACCAGCCGTCGAGTGTGACGAACAGCAGCAGCTTGAACGGCACGGAGATGGTGGTCGGCGCGATCATCTGCATGCCGAGCGCGAGCAGTACATTGGCCACCACCAGGTCGACCACCACGAACACCAGATACAGCACGAAGCCGATCTGGAACGCCTTCATCAACTCGCTCAACGTGAAGCTCGGCACCAGCACCAGCAGGTCGTCCTGTTGCAGATTCTTCGCGCGCGCGGCGGGCCACACACTGGTGGCCGAGCGCACGAAGAAGCTGCGTTCGCGTTCCTGCGTGTGCTGCATCATGAACGTTTTGATCGGCGGCGCGGCGGCGTCGAACAATTGCAGCACCTCCTGCACGTTCATCTGACTGCCTACCGAGAAATTCTGCTGCTTCAGGTTGTCGCCGATATCCATGCCGACCGGCGCCATGATGTACACGGACAGGATCAGCGCGATGCCGTTCAGCACGATATTCGGCGGCACCTGCTGGATGCCGAGCGCGCTGCGCAACAAGCCGAACACGACGACGAGCTTGGTGTAGCTCGTCACCATCAATGCCGCGAATGGGGCGATGCCGAGTGCTGCAAGCAGCGCCACCATCGCTACGGGATTCGGCAGATTACCCATCGTTGCGGCTGTCCGTCGAATGTGTGGGGGTGTGTGCTTGTCCGTGTGCTTGCGTCGGCGTGGCCCCAGGCGCGAGTTCCGCGACCCGCACGCCGAGCTTGTTGCCGACCGCGATCAGATGCCCGTGTCCCACCAGCGTGCCGTTTGCAAGAATGCGGATCACACCCTGGTTCAGCGGCTGATCGAGTTCGAGCACGAAGCCCGGCCGCAGCGCCTTGAGTTGCGCGAGCGTCAGCGTGCGGCGTTCGAGTTCGAAGCTCGTAGTCACTTCGAGAGCGTCGAGCGGCAGTGCGGCGCCGTTGTCGTTGGCGTCGTTGCCGTTTGGCGCGGCGTGTTGATCCGGCGTGGGCGTGGCTGCGGTCACGGCGTTCCCCTGAATCTGTTCGATGGTGATGGTGGCACCCAGCACGCGCGCGTTCAACGTGATGCCGGGCGTGCCGCGCGTTGTTGCGTGGCAGGTCAGACCCGTGCCGGCCGACTTCCAGCGTTCGATCGCGACGATGTCGCCGTGCTGCAGGCCGGTCAGTTCCTGTTGCGTGAGCCGCGTCGTGCCGATGCAGAACGACAGCGGCACCGTGAGCATGTCGAAATCATGCGGGCCTAGCTTGGGCGGTGGCGGATCGGCCGGGCACGCGAGCGCGAGAAAACGCGCGTCGTCGAATTGCAGCGCGCCATGCGTGCGCCAGTCGCCGCCGCCGTTTTGACCGACTTCACCGGCCTTGCCCACTTTGCTGACCGAGAAACGCAGCTCGGCGATACCGTCTGTTTCACCAGGCGCTTCGCCGTGCTCGGGCGCGAGCAGCACGGCCTCGTGACGGGTCAGCCGCGCGAGCGCGTTGCACACGGGCGCCAGTGCATCGGCGACGAGCGCGCAGCGAATCGCATCGGGCACGGCAGGATCGGCGGCGTCGCCGATCAACTCGCGCTCGGCGAATGGCTCGAGCAGCAGCCAGCCGGATGCCGGGCCGAGTCGAAAGCGGTAGCGGCGCGGGGCGCCTTCGGCGAGCCGCGCATTGAAATCCCAGCGCAACGCGTAGGAAGCGCCGCCGGCTTCGAGCGCGAACGGGCGCGGCCATGCATACGCGCGCTGCAATGCGCGCGCGGCTTCCGGTGCAAGCCGCGGCAGCAGCGTGGTGTCGCCGAGCGCGCTGATCGTGGCAGCGTGCGGCGTTTTCACGTGCGGTGCGGCGTTCGGCGGCGCGACATCGCCGCCGAACGTCTGGGCTTCGCGCATCATCGCGGGGGCGTTCATCGCGCGTCGTGCTGGCCGGCCAGATACGCGAGATGCACGCGGTTCTGCGCGCCGTAGCGTTTCTTCAGAAGCCGCAAGTGATAATCGACGTTATGCGTGGACATCTGCAACTGGTCGGCGATCTGCCGGTCGCTCATGCCTTGTGTAAGCGCGGTCAAAATGCGGCGCTGCACCTGCGAAATAGGTTTGTGGCGTGGCGGCGTGTCGTCGAGCGGGGCGGCATGGCTCAACAGATATTCATGCAGCGCCAGACCGAGCGCATACGCCTGGCCGATCACGCGGTCGCCGATCCAGTGTTTCGACAGATTGGCGCAACTGAAATTGATCACGCTTTGATGCGGACTCGAAGGACTCGCGAGCCCGAACGTAATGCCGCTGCGCAAGCCGGCCTCATGCGCGTCGTCGAGCAGATGCCGCAAACGCGGCTCCACGGTCTGCGCGGGATTGCCGTAAGGAGCTTGCGCGAGCGACGTGAGGTCCCACACGAGCGGCCACTCGTAGCGACACGCGAAGGCGATGCGCGGATCCACTTCGATATAACGCTGTGCCACGTAACGGTCGGGCCAGCCGGGCGCGGCGTACTCACGCACATACAGCGCGCGCGTGATCAGATCGCCCACTCGCGCGAGCCGCCAGTAGCACAGCCAGTCGAAGCCGATCGCGCCGAGCATCGTGCTGATCAGCATGCGCCGTTGCGCCGGCGTGCGCGCGCCGCTCAGTTCGTCCGCGACCGCGGAGCGCGCCGCCGGCAACGGCTTGCTGGCGAGGTCGGCGATGCAGCGTTGCCTGCCGTCCAGCATCACGTAGCTATCTTCGGCGCATTCGCTCGATTTCAAGCTCTCCTCCATGTCCGGATGCGTGACCCCAATGTAATGTCGAACGCGGACGCGGAACACTACAACGTTCCGTAGTGCGGCGTGAAATGAGCCTGTTCAAACCACCGGATCCCACGAGTTTTCCAGGCACCGGCGCGACCCGCTTTCACTAAACTGACTGCACCATTGGCTTTCATGGAGCGCTGTTTTCGCAGCACGCCGCGCGGTTCGCGACCGGCGGTTGCGAAGGACACACGTTCATGCCCTTCGATACGGTCAACAAGCTCTGGAACGGCACGCTAGGCGTGGGCTGGCGCGAACGCGGCGCCCGCTTCCCGCTCGCGCGCAACTACGACTTGCTGCTGGCGCTCTTCGTCGCGGCGGTGGTCGCGCTATTCGTGTTGCCGCTGCCGACCGTGGTGCTCGACGGCCTGATTTCGCTGAACCTGGCGCTGAGCATTCTGCTGCTGACGGTGTCGACGTATCTGCCGTCCGCCGTGAGCTTTTCTTCGTTTCCAGCGCTGCTGCTGTTCACCACGCTGCTGCGGCTCGCGTTGAATATCGCGTCGTGCAAGCTGATTCTGCTGCAGGCGAATGCCGGTCATGTCATTGATACCTTCGGTCGTCTGATCGTCGGTAATAACTTCGTGGTGGGCGGCGTGGTGTTTCTGGTGATCGCGATCGTGCAGTTCATCGTGATCGCGAAAGGTTCGGAACGGGTCGCGGAAGTCGGCGCGCGTTTCTCGCTCGACGCAATGCCCGGCAAGCAGATGAGCATCGACGCCGATCTGCGCGCCGGCATCATCACGTCGGACGAAGCCAAGCGCCGGCGCGAATTGCTCGAGCAGGAATCGCAGCTGCATGGCGCGATGGACGGCGCGATGAAGTTCGTCAAGGGCGATGCGATCGCCGGCATCATCATCGCGTTCATCAATATTCTGGCGGGCATTGCGGTCGGCACGCTGATGCACGACATGAGCGTCTCGCAGGCCTTGCATCGTTACGCGGTGCTGACAGTCGGCGACGGCATGGCCTCGCAGATTCCGTCGCTGCTGGTGTCGATCGCGGCGGGCGTGGTGACCACGCGAGTCGCGTCGCGCGATGCGCAGGAGCGGCATCTGGGCGAGCAGATCGGCACGCAGATCGCCAATCATCCGCGCGCGATTCTGATTGCCGGCGTGATCGTGCTGGCCTTCGTGCCGGTGTCGGGTTTTCCGAAGTGGTCGTTTCTGCTGCTGGCCGGCGCGATGATCGCGGGCGGCGTGTTCCTGATGCGGCGGCGCAAGACCGTGCCGGCGCTGAATCTGATCACGCTCGCCGACGCGCCCGCCGACAGCGAAGCGGGCATCGGCGCGGGCGGCTCACAGGTGCATCCGCTCGGCATGACGGCGCTGCTCGCCGTGGTGTTCGCGCGCGATCTGCGCGCCCATCTGAACCTCGTGCAATTGCAGGCGGCGCTCTCCGA
>WNGR01000533.1_pt1 | contig 45470 bp, 47 predicted proteins | sample 5407581 | NCBI WGS metagenome assembly WNGR01 (sample SAMN13153383, study PRJNA577476) | soil metagenome | isolation source: 80 cm soil or saprolite under Garry oak tree replicate 2 | place: USA:California | collected 2016-06-15 | reverse complement strand
CTCAAAGCCAAGCTCGAAGCGCTGATCAGTCCGGCCTAAGGCCTGCCGGCCGGCGGAAAGCTGGCTATTGTTCTCGCGTGCAGGTCGCGATCTACACCGGCAAGGACCCGGGTGGGAAGCGGTTTCTGAGCACGCTGGAACGGCGTATCGAACGCCAGGAGATCAGGGCGTGGGAGGTCCGGCGTAAGAGCCCACTGACTTTGGTCCACTCTGGTGACCGCTATGCGGGCGTCCGAGTCACGTTCATCCCGTCCGGAACACGTACGTTCGCCCGAGTCGCCCGCGAGGGCAAGCTTGGCGCCTTTCGCTCCCCAGAGCCGTCGCTCGTCGCCACCATCGCGGGGAGCTCGCAGGTCGATAGGGTGCTGGGGTTCCTGGTCGGACTGCTGACCCGCCACGCGGAGCACCTCGGGGTCGAAGGCGTCGGCATCCCGCTGACCGAATAGCATTCCCGGTGCTGGGGATGTTCGGGGGCTGGTGCCTCCCGCGGTCTTCAAAACCGTTTGCGGGGCGCTGTTGAGGCGTCCTGGGTGGGTTCGATTCCCATCCATCCCCGCCATTTTCTGGCCTCGTGACAGCCAAGATGACAGCCACACGTGCGGACTCGAGCGGGTCGCCGGTTCCGCTAGCGCCGTGCGCGGCTAAGCTCGAGCCATGGCCCAGCACCCCTCCTGGAACAGCGAATACCAGGGCTCTCCGCCCTGGGATATTGGCCGGCCGCAGCCCGACTTTGTGAGGCTGGCCGAGGCGGGCAAGCTGGCGGGCCGGGTCCTCGACGTCGGCTGCGGAACGGGCGAGCAGGTGATGCTCGCGGCGACACATGGAGCTGAAGCAATGGGGGTGGACATTGCAGAGCTCGCGATCCAGCGGGCGCGGGGGAAGGCGGAGGAGCGCGGGATCCATGCGACGTTTCGGGTCGCGGATGCGATGCACCTCGACCGGTTGGGGCGGCAGTTCGACGTCATCACCGATAGCGGCGTGTTTCATGTCTTCAGCGACGACGAGCGTCCGGCTTTCGTCACCAGCCTGCGGTCAGCGCTGCGGTCAGGGGGTACGTACTACATGATGTGCTTCAGTAATCGGCAGCCTGGCGACTGGGGGCCACGGCGTGTGTCGAAGGCGGAGATCCGGGCTTCATTCGCTGACGGCTGGTCAGTCCGGTCGATCGAGCCGGCGCAGTTCGTCATCGCCATCGAGTCGAAACGGGCGCAGGCTTGGCTCGCCACGATTGAACGTGTCTGACGTCAGGGCGCTCAGAGGGGTCATCCGCCGAGGGCCTTTTGTCGCTCGTCAGCCGAAGTTGCACAGCATGTTGGTGCTCGCGCAGAGAGTCGAACCCTGAACCTTGGAATTAATAGGAGCTTGACCGTCCTCGGGATCGGTGCTCGAGGGCATTACGGAGCGGAGCGACGGATGCAAGCAGCTCAGCGGCTCGGGCCGCGGCTTGCTCCCGGGAAAGGTCAGGACGCATGTAGCGGTCGTCGCGAGCGGTGACACGCGAAGGAATGGCGGCCATCGCCGATCCGGTTAGAGCCTGATCGTTCCTGCGGGCGACAAGCGAGCGGGGCCGAACAGTGGATTCACTACTTCGGGTGTAAACTCGCGAAAGAATGGGGACGGGCCCGCGCCGGGCCAACAGGCGACCTGTCCTCTCCTCCACGAAGTGCCGCCCCGCCTGGGCGCGTGAAAGGAGCAACAGATGGGAACCACCCTTCTCAGGCCAGATCAAACCTTTTACCCGTCGCCACGCCTCGCGGCAAAAGCGCCGGTCGAAACGCTGGCCTATATGGTCACATTCGACCCAACCAGGAAGAACCCGGATGGGCTGGTGACGCTGGACGTCGACCCAAAGTCGGCTGGTTTTGGCAAGCAGGTCGGCCGCGCCGAGGTTCCGAACGTGGGTGACGAGTTCCATCACTTCGGATGGAACGTGTGCAGTTCGGCCCTGTGCCCCTACGCCGCCCATCCTCATCTCGAGCGACGCTACTTGCTGGTTCCCGGATTGCGCTCGTCACGCATCTACATCTTCGACGTCAAGCCAAATCCCAAACAACCGAAGCTCGTGCACACGATCGAGGCGAAAGAGATCGCCGAACGGGCGGGCTACAGCCGCCCGCACACCATTCACTGTGGGCCGGACGGAATCTATGTGAGCGCGCTTGGCGCGCCGGACGGCAATGCTCCCGGGGGGATCTTCGTCATCGACCACGACACCTTTGCGGTCAAGGGTCGCTGGGAGCTCGACCGCGGGCCGCAGCAGCTGGCCTATGACTTTTGGTGGCATCTCGGCTACGACACCGCAATCACCAGTGAGTGGGGAACTCCCAATATGGTCGAGGCCGGGGTCAATCCTGAGCTCCTGCTTGCCGGCGAGTACGGCCACAAGCTCCATATCTGGGACCTGCCGAAGCGACGCCATCGCCAGGAGATCGACCTCGGCAAGGAGCAGCAGATGGTGCTCGAGCTTCGTCCGGCTCACGATCCGAGCAAGGCATACGGCTTCGTCGGTGTCGTCGTCAGCTTGACGGACCTCAGCTCATCGATCTGGACGTGGCATCTCGACGGGTCAACTTACAAAGTTGAGAAAGTCATCGAGATCCCTGCCGAGCCTGCCGATCCGAACGACCTGCCCCCACTCCTCAAGGGCTTCAAGGCAGTGCCGCCACTGGTCAGCGACATCAACCTTTCGTTGGACGATCGCTGGCTCTACGTCTCAGCCTGGGGGACAGGCGAATTCCTCCAGTTCGACGTAAGCGATCCGTTCAAGCCCAAGAAGACAGGCAGCCTTCACCTCGGTGGCATCGTGCGCAAGGCCGCGCATCCCAAGAGCGGACCACTGAACGGCGGCCCGCAGATGGTCGAGCTCAGCCGCGATGGAAATCGCGCGTATTTAACCAACTCGCTGTACGCGAGCTGGGATGAGCAGTTCTATCCCGAAGGGATCAAGAGCTGGGCGACTTCGATTCACGCCAGGCCAGAAGGTGGCTTGAGCTTGGACGAGGGGTTCTTCTCGACGTTCGAGCAGCGTACGCACCAGATCCACCTCGAAGGCGGCGACGCATCGTCCGACTCTTACTGCTACTCATGACCAGCGCCTGGTGGCCCTGGGCAGCGCTCGCGCTGCTCGGGGCCTATCACGGCGTCAATCCCGGGATGGGTTGGCTCTTCGCGGTCGCCCGCGGCATGCAAGAGAAAAGCCGCCGGGCGGTGTTGAGCTCGCTCCTGCCGATCGCGATCGGACACGAGGCGTCGATCGTTATGGTCGTGGTTGCGGTCTCCCTAACCGAGGAGTTCGTGCCGCCATTTTTCGTGCGCCTCCTCGCGGCCCTGGTCCTGGTGACCTTCGGTTTGTATAAGCTGCTGCGACCTCGCTCGCATCCCAGTGGTTTCGGCATGCGTGTCGGCTTCACCGGTCTCGCCGGCTGGTCGTTCCTGATGTCGTCAGCGCATGGCGCCGGGCTGATGCTGGCTCCAGTACTTTTGGGCTTGCCTGTGTATGCCGGCTATCACAGTCTTCGTGAGATATCGCTGCAGGCCGTCGCCGCTGCCTCACTGCATGTCGTGATGGGCGTGGTCTCGGTGGTCGTCTACGAAAAAGTTGGTGTCGGCGTACTGCGCCGCGGCTGGTTCAACCTCGACCTCGGGTGGAGCCTGGTTCTGATCGCAAGTGGAGCCGTCACCCTCTTCACGGCTGTCTAAGCGATGGCGAGGGCGACGTTCATCGGTCACCTGCGCTGTGAGGCCGCACTCGCAATCCGAAGACACGTTCTGTTTGGACTCCGTCGGCTGCCGTTTGGATCTGTGCGGTCTTCAATTTTACGATTGACGTGCTATTTCCGACAGTGCTCTGACGAGTCGCTGACAGCCAGGAAGACGGCCAACTTGACGCACGCCAGCGGAGGAAGGCGGACGATCCTGGAATCTGCAGGTGTTGATCGAACGGCAGCGGAGTTACACGGACGCTTGTGGACGCCAGCCCGGCGGTCTTCAAAACCGTTTGCGGGGCGCTGTTGAGGCGTCCTGGGTGGGTTCGATTCGCATCCATCCCCGCCACGTTTCGGAGTTGGTCACAGCCAAAGAGATGACAGCCAAACTTGCAAATGGTGCTTAAACCGTCTGCGGCTATCGGACCCCAACGTCGCTCTCATATGTGTTCTGGAGGAGGAATAGAAGGCCGGGATTGTTGCCGATAATCCCTTAATTAGCACCCCCCATAACGTCAAGATTGGGGCATGGGTCGCAACGCCCGAAAGCGAGCCGAGGCGCGCGAAGAGCACCGCCGTCACGGCGTCGCGGGCGACGAGCCTGAGGCGGCTCCTGACCGACCAACGAAGTGCCCGCGCTGCGGGTCAACCGACCTCGTGATTGGGCCTTACATGGCCGGAATCACGACGGGCGTAGACATCGTTTGCGGTCATTGCAATTGGCACGGGATGATCGAGCCTGGCATCTGGTAGCCGTTGATGCGTCCTGGGTGGTGGGTTCGATTCCCATCCATCGCCGAGAAATTTGCAGTTTGCGCAGCCAGGTAACCGCTGAAGGTATGTGCACATCATATGAGCTAAACCCGATCTCTCCAAAGAGGGCGTATATATAAAGCTAGGATCGTATATACTGGATCAATGGCAAAACATCTGGTTGACATAGATGACGAAGCGCTTAGTGCCGCCAAGGCGCAGCTGGGCACCGAAACGATCAAAGAAACAGTGAATGAAGCCTTGCGGAGGGTGAGTCGCGGCCGAAGCAAATCGGTGGCGGGCGCCATCGAAGTGCTGATGCGCGCAAAGCTTCAAGACCGCGAGAGGGCATGGCGCTAACCCATCTGGTCGACACCAGCGTCCTTACTCGTCTCTCGCAGCTTGCTGTCCGCTCCGCCCTGGAGCCCCTCGCGGCAGCGGGACGGGTTGGACGCTCGGGGATTTCGGACCTTGAGATCGGCTACTCGGCCCGGAATGCCCGGGAATGGGATGCGCTTCAAGGGGCCTTGTCCGCTTTTGGTCTGGTTGAGACTGAAGCACGTCATGTCCAGCGGGCTCGCCAGATACAGCGATTGCTGGCCGGCCGCAGCCAACACGGGCGAAAGGTGCCGGACTTGCTAGTTGCTGCGGCAGCCGAGGATGCCGGCTTGATCGTCCTGCACTACGACTCAGATTTCGATCGCATCGCCGCGGTCACCGGCCAGAAATGCGAGTGGGTCGTGGCTGCGGGCAGCATCGACTGACCGAGCCTCCCGCCAATCGTCTCAGAGCCAAGATGACAGCCAACGGGGTAGACGTCCGTGGACGATGGCGCGAAATCGCGCAAGGCTCATGCTTACGGGCCACTCACGCAGTGGACGTTAGTGCAGAGCCTTTCACGGTGCCTCCCGCGGTCTTCAAAACCGTTTGCGGGGGCTCTGTAGAGGCGTCCTGGGTGGGTTCGATTCCCATCCATCCCCGCCACTTTTCGCGGTCGTGACAGCCAAGGTGACAGCCACAGCGACGCATTTCCTGAACTCCGACGCTGATACCCTTCGCGCCTCCGGAGAGGCGTACGGAAAAGCCCTCGCCGCCGCGGGCGTCAACGTCCGGGTCGAGACCGAACCGGGCTCCACACACGGCCACCTCGCCGAACCCTCGGCGGTTGAAGGTCTGCGCACACTGGGACGCTTCCTCGAGTGGCTGACCCGAATCGACCAAAACCAGACGGCGTAGTCTCGAGCTCGTAATTGGATAACAAACTATTGGACCAACAAATCGAGGTTAGCGGCCGCCACGGACAACTCGTCGTCCAGCAATGGTCCGCGCCCGGCGCCGCGCTTCGTCGCTCTGATCGCGCATGGCTCCGACGAGCACGTGGGGCGCTACAAGCATGTGGCACGGCACCTGGTGGCCGAAGGAGCAGTGGTATACGGCCCAGAATTCGGCGTCACGGCCGTCGGAAGGAGTTAGACCCGAGATCGAGAGCATCGATGATCGGGCAGATGAATGAGCGGCGGTTTACGAGGCCAGCCGGAGCGCTCATCAGGGGCCTGGCTGGTGTGCTCGGCAAAGCGCGACACCGCGTTCCGTCAGAGCGACGCCTGTCGATGCTTCCTTCGTAGAGGATCGGCGTTGTTGTGCCCCAGGGCTGCGCTATGCAATCGACCTGCACCTATAAGGAGTAGCCGCACAGCCGGAGGCGGTAACCAGCCCAAAAAAGGCCCGCGTCTGACTAAGACCTGGTAATGGCCGCCATTACGGCAAGGAATGACAATCCCGAAACGCTTGACAGCCGCCACGAAACGACTACTTTGAGGTTAAGAACTGCCTCGGGGGCAAGTTGTGGGTGAGAGCAGGGTTTGAAATACGCTCTCTCGCGTCGGCGTAGCGGCTGACGATCTAACGGATGAGCACCCGGCTCATTACTGATCGAGGAGATGAAAGCGTTGTCTGCCACAACCGCTGTAGACGTCTCTATCCGTCCGTTCAAAGTCGACGTTCCTGAAGAGCAACTGTCCGACCTTCGTCGTCGAATCGCCGCGACGCGGTGGCCCGAAAAGGAGACCGTCGCGGATGCCTCCCAGGGCGTGCAGCTCGCGACGATGAAAAAGCTCGTGCGCTACTGGGGCACCGAGTACGACTTCAGGAGGTTCGAGGCGAGGCTGAACGCGCTGCCTCAGTTCATAACGGAGATCGACGGCCTCGAGATCCACCTCATCCACGTCAAGTCGCCACACAAGAACGCGTTGCCGCTCATCATCACGCACGGCTGGCCCGGTTCCGTCTTCGAGATGCTGAACGTTGTCGGCCCACTCAGCGATCCGACGGCCCACGGCGGCGACGCCAAAGACGCTTTCGACGTGGTGGTTCCGTCGATGCCCGGCTACGGGTTCTCAGGGAAACCGACGGCTACCGGCTGGGACCCTCTGCACATCGCGGATGCCTGGATTGCGCTGATGAGGCGCCTGGGATACAAACGATTCGTCGCTCAGGGTGGCGACTTTGGCGCGCAGATCACGGATGTGATGGGTGCCAAGGCACCTCCGGAGTTGCTCGGCATTCACTCCAACATGCCCGGCACCGCCCCGGCTGACGTCGCGAAGGCGCTTGCGTCCGGCGGCCCGGCACCGTCCGGCCTGTCAATGGAGGAGAGCCGCGCGTGGGAGCAGCTGAAGTTCCTCTACACAAAGGGCATCGGATACGCGACCGAGATGGCGCTGCGCCCGCAGACGCTATACGGCCTCGCCGATTCGCCGGCCGCCCTCGCCGCCTGGATGCTCGACCACGACGCGAACAGCTACGAGGACATCGCGCGGGCCTTCGCGGGCGACCCCGTTGGCAGCCTCACGCGAGACGAGGTCCTCGACAACATCACGATGACCTGGGTGACGAACACAGGGATTTCCTCGGGTCGTCTCTACTGGGAGAACAAGCTCGGCTTCTTCGACGTCAAGGGCACCAAGGTTCCGGCTGCCGTAAGCGTCTTCCCTCGAGAGCTCTACCAGGCGCCGCGCACTTGGGCTGAGAAAGCCTACCCCAAGCTCATCTACTTCCACGAGGTCGACCAGGGCAACCACTTTGCAGCCTGGCAGGAGCCGGAGCTCTTCACCACCGAGGTCCGCGCGGCCTTCAGATCGCTCCGCTAAACCCAGACCGAATCGAGTGCGGGCGGCATTCCTCGCCCGCACTCTCACACACCTCAACGACTGAGAGGGCTGCAATGCTGACGATTGTCCTGGTACACGGCGCATTCGTGGTTTCCCAGCCGGAAGCCGTCACCAATGTGATCCTGGAGGCGGCGCACGCCGGCGCGGCGCGATGAGCTCGACCGTCGTAGCCAAGAGGGCCTTTCCGGCGATCAAGCAGGTGGAGGCGGGATTGCTGAACGTGGGCTACGCAGCGGAGGGTCCGGCGGGCGGTAAGCCGGTGATCCTCTTGCACGGCTGGCCATACGACATCCACAGCTTCGTCGACGTCGCCCCGATCCTGGCTGCGGTGTGATACCGCGCGATCGTCCCGTACGTTCGCGGATACGGCACGACCCGTTTCTTATCGGCCGATACCCTCCGCAACGGCCAGCAGGGTGCGGTCGCGATGGACACGCTTGCGGTCTGACCTACAGCACGCCGGCGGCTAACCGTGCGACCCGATCGGGGTCGGCGATCGCGTCGATCTCGATGATGCGGCCGCCAACAACGATGAATCCCATCACGGAGAACGGTCGGCCGCGCATGGTCGTGACCACGCCGACAGCGCCGTTGACCAACACCGGAATGAGCGTGGCGTCGGGCAGTCGCGCGCCGGTCAGAGCGAGCCCCGCGACCGCGTCAGGCCCATAGACGACAGCTGGAATCCCCGCACGGTGCGCGCCGAAATCCGCGCGGAGCAACACGTTCGGATCAAGCACCGCGACCAGCCGGGCGAAATCTCCCGCCCGCGCAGCCGCAAAGAAAGCGTTCACGACCTCGCGCTGCCGGCCCTGGTCTTTATCGGGTACGGCCACGCTCGCTACCTTCACGCGCCTTCGCGCTCTACTCGCGAGCTGCCTTGCCGCCGCGGGCGTCTTCTCGACCATGGGCGCGATCTCGTCAAAGGGCAGCTTGAACACGTCGTGCAAGACGAACGCCAGCCTCTCCGCCGGCGCCAACGTGTCGAGAATCACGAGCAGGGCCAGGCCGACCGAGTCCGCAAGCAGCGCCTGCTCTTCCGGCTGAGTAGATCCTTCAAGGGTGACCACGGGGTCTGGCAGCCGGTCGCTCAACGACTCCTCGCGATGAGTGCGCCGGGAACGCAGCATGTTCAAGCAGACGCGTGCAACGATCGTGGTCAGCCAAGCGCGAAGGTTGGCGACCTCGTCCGGACCCGAGCGACTGGCTCGGAGCCATGAATCCTGGACCGCGTCATCGGCCTCGGCTAGTGAGCCAAGCATTCGATACGCGACGGCTCGCAGGTGTGGCCGGTGCTCTTCGAAGCGGTCCGCCAGCCAGTCGTTGGGGGTCACGTGTCACATCTCCCAGTCGTGAAGTGTCATCAGGTATGACACGAAGAAAGGGATCAATGTGACAAGGAGGAACGAGCGATGAGCGCGAGTGAACTGATTCTCGTCACTGGAGGCACCGGCGGTCTGGGCCGCCGGGTCGTAGCCCGGCTCCGTAATGCCGGGCGAAAAGTCCGCACCCTCAGCCGGCGTGTGCATGAGTCCGCGGACGGGATCGAGTACGCGGTTGGCGACCTCGCGAAGGGCGAGGGGGGCGAGGGGGTCGAGGCTGCCGTCGCAGGGGTCTCGATCGTCGTCCACTGCGCCGGCGTTGGCAAGATCGAAGAGGACACGGCGCAAGCCCGAAACCTGTCGCGAGCAGCGAGGGAGGCCGGAGTGGTGCATCTCGCGACAATCTCGGTGGTCGGAGCCGACCGGATACCCGTCAAGAGCGGAGTCGACCGGGCGATGTTTGCCTACTTCGCGTCGCAGTTGGCGAAGGAGCGCGTCGTTCGGGAGTCTGGGCTCCCTTGGACCAACCTGCGTGCGACGCAGTTCCACGACGGCTTCATCCTCTCGATGGTGCGGGGGATGTCGAAGCTTCCGATTGTGCCGCTCCCAGCGCGGTTTCGATTCCAGCCCGTGGACGCGGATGAGGTCGCAGACAATCTCGTTCAGCTAGCACTCGGTACGCCGGCCGGCCAGGCGCCAGACATTGGCGGACCGAGGATCTACGACGCCGAGTACCTGCTTCGCAGCTACCTGAAGGCGGTCGGGAAGCGGCGGGCGATCCTCGGGGTCCGAATGCCCGGCGCTGCCGCAGACGCCATTCGCGCCGGCGCCAACCTCACCCCCGATCGGGCCGTTGGTCGTCGGACCTGGGAGGAATTCCTAGCAACCGAGATCGCATCACCACAAGCCCGCTCTTTGAAAGTCGGGTAACGAGATGCCCAAGTGACATCTGCGCAAATGAGGATCCTCAATCCCGGACGCTCCCAGGTTTGCCTGCGCAGATCGGGTTGCCCTCACGAGCGTACACGAGCAGTGAACGATCGACTGCCCTTCTAAACCAAACCTAAATTCTGCCTACAGGTTCCCACGATTTAGCCTGCCGCCAGGTGCGCTTGTAACGATCAATCAAGGACGATTTCCGCCTCTACACCCAGATGGTCGGAGGCAAACGTCGGACGAGACTTCGCGAGTAAAAGCGGCTCCTCAAACCGCAACTGAGCCGTCACGTGCAAAGGTTTGCCCGAGGGATGTCGATACAGGATATGGTCGATCGCGAGGGCCGCGCTATCCGAGCTGGACCGACGGATGGTGGGAGGAATGGCGCTGGGCGCGGAACCGAAGGCGGCGCGCAAATCACAGCGCGATGTGAACTTCTCGAACATCGGGCTGGTCGCTGGGACGTTGAAGTCGCCGGCGACGATCACGAGCGCGCTCTTGTCGAGTCCTTCAATGGCCTCGGCCAGTTGGATCAGGTCGTTCCTTTGCTCTCGGGCGAACCTGTTGTCCGGCGCCCAGTCTTCGTCGTAGTTCGCAAGGAGGTGCGTGTTGACCACCACCATTGGGAGCGCGTCGAGCCGCAGCCACGAGATCAGGAAGCCCTTGCGGAGGAGTCGGTCCGCCCAGCCCAAGGTCCAATTCGGACCCCGCCCGCGGAAGACCTCATAGGAGCTGCGTTCGATCGGCCGGCGGGAGAAGCTGACCAGGCCGCCTGTCACCGCGATTCCATAGCGCCGAAATTCCGCCGGCCCGTATGCCTTGAGGCGTCTCTCGAGCAGTCGAACGTTTCGCCGCTGGGTCACCTCCTGAAGGCAAAGAAAATCGACGCCGCTTTCGTTGAGCACTCGCCCAATAGCGTCGAGGCGCTCCCTGGCTGACCCCTGCCACCTGCAGTTGAGGGTCAGTACACGAACGATAGAGCCGGCCAACGCCGCATCAGAATAGCCGCCGGTAATTTGCACACCCAAGCAAATACTCATGGCATTTAGCCGAGAGCGCCAGACTCTCGGCGCGCCAGGCTAGGTCTATTCTCGGTCCGAAGGCAAACCGGTGACCAGAGCTGGCGTCACGCACGGGCAAGTACGAAATAGGAGTCCAGCGTAACGTCGCCTCTGCGGGCGGAGCCGATGAGCACATCACGAGCTACCCAAACGACATCGTCGAGTAGGCCTGCGTACACAGGACTTGCAAAGCCCTGCGTGTTGGGACTGATGCGCGGCCAACCGGCCGGGGCCTGACTCGGCACCCGCCTGTAGTCAAAGAGCAGTGCGCTCGGCGCTACGGCGACAACGAAATACCCCGGCCCGGTGAGCCAGCCGAGGGGGTGCCGGTTGTAGCCGATGACAGCGCCGGCATGACGGGCGAAACGCTTCTCGAATCGCGAAAAGAGGCGTAGCGAGTTACGTCCTACAAAGACTGCCGTGCCGCCCGCGCCTACAAGCTCCTGGGCCTCCCCGGGCTCGGCCGAAGCAATCTTCCACAGTCGCTTCTGCAGTTCCCTTGAAAGGGCGACGCACTCCGCGACTCGGGCGTGCGCATCCAGCCTGTCGAGGTGCGCGGCGACATCCGCGCGGGCCACCGTTCCAGGTCCGAGCATCTCCGCCAGGGTCATCCCACCAGTCTCTCGGCGGCCAGTCGCGCCAGCGCCATGATCGTCAATTGCGGATTGACGCCCAGATTGGTCGGGAAAACCGATGAGTCGACCACATATAGGTTCTCGGTGCCGTGGACTCGGAAGTCTGCGCCGACCACGCCGGCCTCCGGCAGTGGGCTCATACGTGCCGTCCCGAACAAGTGGGAGATCGCAAGGGGGTAGGCGGCGGGGTCGTCGGGTGCGGATTCGATGAGCGACGTCTGCCCGATCTGCAGGCGCCGTGGCAAACCATATATCGGACAGACGACGGCCTGCGCTCCCACCTCGAACATCAGCTCCGCCGCTCGGCGCAGTCCGCGTCGCAGATTGGGTAGGTCGCGGGGGTCTAGCTTGAAGCTGAGCGAGCCGAACTTGCCTACCACGCCCTCACCGTATGCACGAAGCGGCAAGACCCAGACCGCCGCTCGCGGGAACTCAGCCATCAGCTCAACCCAATCGCGGCCAATGCCCGGCATGCCGCCGAAAAAGGTCTCCGGCGGGGTCGCGAGTGTCTCCAGCTTCACGCGAGCGTCACTGCGCAGGCCGTCGATTTCGAAGCCCTGGGTGGCGCCGTTGCCGAGCCCGACCGCGTGGTCGAACAGCCCGACCACAGCCATACCAGGGTGCCCCTGAAAGTGCCGGCCAAGATGACGATTTCGAAGACCGCTGCGCGACAGCAGTCCGGGGGTCTGCACAGCGGACGCGGCGATCAGGACCGCCTTGTTTGCCGTTAGCGTCCTCTTTGCGGTCTGCACACCCGCCGCTCGGCGGCCGCGCCACAACACGCGCTCCACCCGCTCATCGCTGAAGAGTTGGGCTCCCCGGCTTTGAGCGTAGGGAAGGTAGCTGACCTGCATGCTCTGCTTGGCACCGTGCGGGCAGCCCAGGTTGCAGCGCGCGCTTCCGTGGCAGCCTGGCGCATTCCGGCGCGTCGGGCCGCCGCTTAGGTTCGCATTCGTGGCCGCGGCGCTCAGGAGTCGGTTGTTGCCACCCCAGACCAGTTCCGGAGTCGCCTCTGCCTGCAGGTCGCGATCGATGTTGTCAGAGGCGCGCTCCACGGCATCGTATGGCAGGGCAGACCCGAGGCCGTGAACGTCCGCCCATTCCTGCCAGACATCCTCCGGTAGCCGCCGCATGATTGCCGAGTTGATCACCGTACTGCCGCCCAGGCAGCGGCCCTGGATGATCAGCATCGGTGCCCGGCCCCGTGTTACCTGGGCACCCATATGCCGGTAGATCCGGGCCAGAGTCGGAAAGGCGCGGTCCACAAACTCATCTGTTGCCACCGCCGGGCCCTCTTCCACGACTGCCAGGCTCGTCGTGCTGTCAGCGAGAACTCGTGCTGCGGTTGCTCCAGCCGCACCTGAGCCGACGATGACGTAGTCGAAGTCATCGCTCATCGGTGGTAGCTGATCGCCTGGCGTACCTCAGGCAGCGCGCCGTAGTGGAGGCTGGCGACGGTCTTCAAGACAATCACGAGCTGACGCAACTCTGGAAGGCGTGACTCGTTCATTGCCGCCAGCGCTCTCTCCCTGTCGCCCGAATTGAGACGCGACATGGGGGGCGCATGGCCGATCAGGAGTGGCGCGACCCAGCCGGCTGCGACAAGTGCCAGCCGGAATATTCGACAGAAATCAGTCGGCGCCGCCGCATCGAAATCGACCAGGAATGCCTCGAACCCGGTGTCTAGGAGGCCCTGCCGTAAGAGCGGGCTGGCCCCAGAGGGAAGGAGCGCCCCGAGCACGGCCCGGTCGATGGATCGGAGCCTCATCGCGGCATCTTAGTTCCGCGCGACTTCAAGTTTGTGTGCGGCTACGCTGCGCAGGTAATGGGATCTGGCCGGCTCCGGGTCATAACACTCAACTGTTTTCTTCCCGGCAACTTCCGCGCCCGCCTTATAGCGGTCGGCGACCGACTTGGGCAAATCGGCGCCGAGGTTACCTGCCTGCAGTCTATGGAAAGGGCCGGGGGTTCGGCCCGACCCTTTCCTGCGCTTCCGCGCTTAAGGCTTGCCCGGCGTGCCGCCAGGCTTCCCGCCGGGATGACTGGTCGGTTGGCCAGTCGGGTGGTCGGTCGGCTGTCCATGAGTGTTCTCGCGGGCTCCGCTGGCGCGGTGCTCCGAGCTCACCTGCTGGCCGTGTTGCTTGGCGAACGTACTGACGCAATCGCCGATGCCGTGCGAGCCCGGCGCGAGTGCGTCCTTGCATTTCTGGACCTGTTGAACGACCTGCTGGCCCCAATTGGCGGGGTTCGTGGTGCCGGTGATGGCGGCCTCTGCGCCCGCCGTACCAAGGGCTAGGGCCGCGACCGCGAGACCGATGGCGCCCTTGGCAGACACCACGGTCGCCGCTTTGGCAAGAACTGACATATGAGGACCTCCCTGGAGATATGCGGCGTGGTATTGGGCTTGCGCCGGCATCGGGCTGGGGCCGCTCTGCTTGACAGCCTGCGTTTGTAGCTGCTGCTCCAGCCATTGATCGAAACCGTCGCCGTTTCCCACGCTCATTCCTCCAAAGGGACTGTCGACGGGGCAAAAGTACCCAAATCGACACTGATTCGATCTCCCAAGCGGGCACGCAGGCGAGTTTTGGCGGCCGCGAGGCGGGAGGCGACTGTCCTCTCCGGGATCCGCAGGGCAGCCGCGATCTCACGATTCGTGAACCCGTGCATGTGCCGCAGTACAAGCGCCGCGGCCTGCTTGGGAGGCAACGCGCGCAACTCACGAATCAGGTCGGGCTGTGCCGCTTCGGTGGCATCCGGCTCCGCCGGGCGGCCGAGCCGTCTGATGACTTCGCCGACCTCGTGCAGCCGTTCGCGTCTCCGGTGCGTAAAGGCCACGTTCAGAGCGATCCGGTAGATCCAGGCTTCGGCGGGAGCCTCTTGCTTCCAACGTTTCCAGGAGCCGAACGCGCGCAGATAGGCTTCCTGGGTCGCGTCCTCGGCCGCAGCGGGTTCCTTCAGGATCACCATCAGCGTCGCAAACACACGCTGATACGTTGCACGGTAGAGGCGGTCGAAGTCCTCTTTGACTCCAGCGTGGTAGGGCGCCGGCTCGGCAAGGCGGCTCAACACGCCGCGGGACTGCGAGTGTCGCAGTCCTTCGCCTCCCGAAAACTGGTCGGTGACACGTCACGAAAGAACACAGCGAGGAGCCAACCTACCCACTCAGGTCCCCGGGAATTGCGGCCTGACCCTCAGGGTTCCCCGGCCGCCTGAGCCAACAGCTCGAGTGAATCGATCAGCCGAGGTCCCGGTCGATTGAAGTAGGCAGAGCCATCGAACACAACCACGCGGCCGGCACCCGTGGCCTCGATGAGAGGTGCGAGCGCGGCTGCCTCACGGTCGGCCCGGTCCTTGTCGAATCCGCACGGGGCCAGGAGGAGTAGATCGGGACGAGCCTCGACGACGTCATCCCAGCGAATTGGTAGCGACGGAAGTCCGGCTCGGGCGAGCGGGTCGTCGATGCCGGCAAGCTCGAGCAGGTCGGGCGTCCAGTGGCCTGCGGGGTACGGCGGGTCCAGCCATTCGAGGAACACTCCACGCACGGGCCGATGTCGGCGGGCGGTTCGCCGTGCGCCTTCGATACGAGCAGTGAGGCGGCTCATCAAGGGTGTTGCGTCGGCACCGCACGCCCTCGCCAGGGCCACGATGTCGGCCAGAACATTTTGCAAAGAATGTGGATGCTGGCGGATGATCCGGATTCCTTCGAGGTCCACAGCCACCTGGTCGGCGGAAACCGCGCAGACCCGACAAACGTCCTGCGCCACGACGAGGTCAGGCTCTAGATCGCGAACGGCCTGGGTGTCGACGAAATAGAGCGAACGCCCGGCCATGGCCGCCTCCGAAACCGCGGTCTCGATGCCGGCGCTGTCTCTGTCGCGGAGTTGCAGAGTGGACCGCGTCACGATCGGCAGCGAGGATGCCTCCTGTGGGTAGTCGCATTCGTGGGTGACCGCGACCACGCTGCTGCCGAGTCCAAGCGCGAACAGGGATTCCGTGGCGCTCGGCAGTAAAGACACGATCCTCATACGTGGCCATTGGTCAGGTCGAGCTGAGCGAAGCGCGAATCGAGGCGCCGCTCGCCCGCAATCCACGCGAGCGGCCTCCTGAAGACCGGACCCGCGAAAGCGAAAGAGTGATACTCGCCGTTCTCTCCACAGGGGTCGGCGCCTGTGGTTCCGATGTCCTTTGCGAAGCGCTCGTCGATGACGCGGCCCAGCCAAGCCTCGTCCAGCTTCGCGAGGTCGACGCATGTGATCACCGCCCGCCCGCCCGAGCTTATGAACTCACCAAGGAGGAGGTCCGGTGGCTCGCCCCAGATCGGCTCAACGTGCTCGAGCCCGGCAGCGGTGACGCGGTCTTCATACCACGCTCGAACATCCGCGAGATGAATGTCGCCGAAGATGACGCCCGTAAAGCCGCCCTCTCGGAGCGACGCAAGCTCGTGGCGCAGCTTCGTCTCCATCTCGGCCCAGGTCGTCGGGATAGCGCGGAGATCGATCCCGACCGCCGCTGCCTGCGCTTCGAGCATCTCGACTCGGGTGGCGTGGAAGCGAACGCGCCGAGTGGTCGAATCGTAGAAAGAGACCAGACGGGCGACCTCGAGTCCTCCTTTGCCCGCCCGATCCAGAGCGAGGGCGCTATCCTTGCCGCCCGACCACATCAACGCATATCTACCGCTCATGTCAATGTCGCGCGGCTCAGCGCCACTCGGAAGATTCGAGGCCGGCCTCGAGCCAATCGATGAGGGCCCCGACCCTGGCCCAATCCTCGGCCTTGCGAGCAGCAATCAGATCGCGCAGGGCCTGGGGTTCGATGGCGAGCAGCGCTTCCGCGCCGGAGCTGGTGTAGCGGACGAGCGCGTGATGGACCACCTCGTCATAGGCCAGTCCGGTGTTGCGGGCGAGGTTTTCCAGGGTCGGCCGCGGGTCGACAAGCCGCGAGAGCGAAACGGAGTCCCGGAAGTTCTGGTTCGAGTCCCGGTCGGTCACGGATGTGAACCTACGACTTCGAAGGTGAGTCGGACTCGCAACCTGGCCAGCGCCGCCATCACCGGTGCCCCCAACGCCAGCACCATCAGCACGTTGCCCACCGCGCGGAAAGTGTCGTACGCGAGCGAGGTCAGCAGGTAGAAACGGCCGAAATGAATCAGGGATGTCGCCGCATCCATACCAGGCAGCCAGCCGAGCGTCGGGTTGCCTCGATAAACAGGAATCCAATCGGTGATATCGAGCAGCGCGCCCACGACCCAGCCCATCACTCCGCCGACGGCGGCCAACAGCAGCACGTCGCGCCAATCGGGGACCCGAGAGCCGCGGCTCCATTGGCCCGCCAGCCCGGCCGCGACGCCAACCCACCCGACCGCGAAGACCTGGTAGGGCACCCACGGGCCCATCCCGCCCCCCGCCAGGGCGGAAACGAGGATCGACAGCGCGCCGGCCAGGAACCCGAACGATGCGCCAAAGACGTAGCCGGCGCATAACACAAGGAAGTAGATCGGGCTGAAGCCGCCGATGCCTTCGATGACCGCCAGGCGCAGCGCTGTGTCGATCGCGGCGATCGCGGCGAGCAATGCCACGGCACGGGAATCGAGCTGCCGCATCCCGGCTTCGACGAGAAACAATCCGATCACGCAGGCGAGTGTGAGTGTCCATGCCGGCGTGCTTGCCGGCAGCCCGCTGCCGAGGAACGGCCATGCGAAGAGGACGATGCCGCCGAGCGAAACCACACCAACCGGCAGCGCTCGGATCACGTTGGCACCGCGAATGCCATTTCGGCGACCCTGCGATCGGCTACGTGGATCACGCGATCAGCGAGGCCGTTGCGCAGATCGTCGTCATGGGTGGCCAGCACAACGGAAGCTCCGCGATCGCGAAGTCGCGTGACCAGCGCCACCAACGCGCCACGGGCGTTCGAGTCAATACCGCGCGTGGGCTCATCGAGGAGGACCAGGGTGGGGCTGCCGGGCAGCACCGCCGCCAACGCTGCCCGCTGGCGCTCGCCACAGGAGAGGTCGCGCGAGTATCGATCGGCCATCGGCAGCAGGCCGAGCTCCTTCAGGATCGTTTCAGGCTGCTCCAGCTCCCCGGACCGTTCGAGCGTGAAGCTGACCTCGGCCCGAACAGTCGGCCGGTGCAGCAAGACGGTCGGGTTCTGGGGCAGGTAGGCGACTCGTCCAGGTCGGCGCCAGACGCTGCCGGAAAGCGGTGCGAGGCTGCCCGCGATCAGGCGGAGCAGCGTCGTCTTGCCGCCGCCGTTGGGTCCGCTCAACGCCACGATCTCGCCCGATCGTCCCGAGAGGTCGACGCCGTCCAGCACGGGTTGTCCATCGAAGCCTGCGCTGACGCGTTGGAGGGACCACGCTTCCCCGCCCAACGCAGCCGATCGCGCGGGCCGAACGGCCGGTGCCGCAGGGCGCCACTCGCCTGGGTCGGCGGTCGTGACGATTCCGTTATTCACGAGAACCAGTCCAGCCGCCTGTCGCAGCAACTGGTCGAGCCGATGTTCGGAAATGATCACCGACCTGCCGTCGTCCACAAGGCTCGTGGCGGCTGCAAGCACCAACTGGGCACCATCAGGATCAAGCTGCGAAGTGGGCTCGTCGAGGACGACGAGGCTTGGCCGCATGGCCAGGGCTGAGGCCAGAGCGACCCGCTGGCGCTCGCCTCCACTGAGCGTCCGCACAGCGCGCCCGGCGAGATGCTCTACACCCGCCGCTTGCAGCGCTTCGTCGACGCGGCCGGAGATCTCCGGCCGCGGCAGGCCTATGTTTTCGAGCCCGAAGGCAACCTCGCGATCGACAACGTTGTAGACCGTCTGCAGCTCGGGATCCTGAAAGACGAAGCCCACCTGGCGCGCCATGTCGCGGGTGGGCGTCGCTAAGACATCGAGTCCCATGACCTCAGCGCTGCCGGCGATCCGTCCGCCGTGGAAGTGCGGAACAAGACCGTTGAAGATTCGGAGCAAGGTCGACTTGCCACCTCCCGATGGACCGGCGACCACCGTCAAGCCCTCCTCGATCGTCATGCAGGCATCCTTCAGCGCGGGTTCGTCGCCACCGGGATACCAGTACGTGAGGTGGGTCAGCGTCGCGATCGCCATACCAGCACCGGTGCGAGGAGGAGCAAGCAGGCCGCTATGGGCCGGGGATCTGTCCCCGGGAGTGTCAGCATCGGGTAGGGAAACCAATCCGCTGCCCACCCGGCGGCGCGCGAGACGGCGAACGCGGCCAACGCCGAACCAGACGCGGCCACGAGCAGCCAGTCCGCGCGACTCAGGGCATGTGATGCCATCGTGGTCCTGGCACCAGAACCGAACCCTCGTGCCTCCATCGACTCCGCTAGCTGGATGGAGCCTTCGACGCTACTGAGTACGACCGGAACCACAACCTCCATCCATGAGCGCGGCCCCCGGGGCCGCCACCCTCGCAGCCTCTGCGCCTCGCTCACCTGGACGAAGGAGGTGGCCACGGCAGGAACCAGGTTGAGCGAAGCGGCGATAGCAACACCTGTTCGCGAAAGCGGCGCCGGCAGGGCGTCCATGACTTCGTGTGAGTCCAGCAGCAGCGAAAACGGGGCAGCGCACAGGATTGCGGCTGCGATCGTGATTCCACCTACGGCGCCGAAAACGAGCGCCTCGACCGTGTATGGGCCGCCGAGGGCGGGAATCTGTGCGGGCAGCGCGAACAGGACCGTCGCGCCGAGATGGGCCGAGACGAAATTGAGGAGCATTGCGAAGGCCGCGATGAAGAGGACGGCGATGAGCAGGCCTCGGATTCTGCGAAGGCCGGCGCCGGCGGCGAGCGCGCACAACGCCGCCGCCAGCACCATAACTTTGTAAACAGGGTTGGTCGTCGACAGGACGATGACCAGGCAGCTGGCCGACCAGGCCGCCACCGCTCGCGCATTCATGTCGTCAGCTCAGGGCTCCTTGGCCAGTGGCGGCGGGGCGGGATTCTGAACTGCCGCGTCGACGTAATGCCAGCCAAGCGCATCCCTGTCGTGGAGGTTGATGGCCGCATAACCCGTCTGGGCCGCGGCCCACGCGCCGCCTGTCTCGATAAACAAGGCCCAGTACGGTTTGTTCTTCGGGAAGCACTCGGTGAACTGCGCGGGCTCGTTGTCGATAGAGCAGACGCCCTTGCCAAAGCTGAAGGTCTGCGTCTGATACGGGATCGTCGACTGGTCCATCAGGCTCGCGCCGTCGATGGTATCGCCGGCGAATCCCACGCACTTCTGTATGGACGCGCCCGAGAGATGCTCAACGACGACATACGCGTGATGCGCGGCGCCGGCGTTCACGCAGGAATTGGCCGGACTCGCGGATGATGTCGGCGACGCAGTTGCACAAGCGGCGATGACGAGAGCCAGTGTCGCGCTGGCCCACATGAGGCGATTGCGCACGTGGTTTCCTCCAGGCGGTCAACCATCCCGAACGCGCCGCAGAAAGCCGACCGCCAGGAAGCTTCCGTGCCGTTGCGCGCGGACGGGTCGCCGGTGTGGGCGTTCAGGTCTCCTGGCTTACGGATCGCCGCCCCAGCCCCACCTTCCCGAGGCCTTTACCTCAGTGGCGTTTGTTGGACGAGGGCTCCCCGCTCACAGTTGCGCGACAGCTCCGGTCTCTCACCGGATTCCCTTGGTACCCAGTGGAATCTTAGCGCTGCTACGGAACTCTCCGACAGCGGCGAAGACAGCCATGTCAGCCAGTGAAGGCGAATAAAAGCGCACCTATGGCGGGAAGACCTGGCGCGAAGGCGCATCCATCGGGCTCCAGTCGAACTTCACGTCATCTGCGCCTTGGGCTGCCTTGGGCGAGGGCTGGCGTCGGCCTCGGCCATCGATGTCAGCTGCGACCGCATATCAGGGCGGCAGCCTTCAGATAGATCTGCACGCAAAGGCCCAAGGAGGCGATGTCCACCCACTCGACGTCTGCGTGCGCCCCCTGTCCGGACGGCCCAAAGGCAACTGACGGAATCCCCGCCGCGTTCAGCAGCGCCATGTCCATCCAATAGGAGGCTCCGATCACGTCAGGTGCCGTGCCGAGCACTTCCTGCGCGGACGCTCTGACTGCGGCGGCGACCTGGCTGTCTGGATTCACTTCCGACGGGTTTCGGTCGAGCGTCATCCGGATCGAAGCGTCGAGCTGCGGTTCCCGCTCATGAGCAACCGCGGCCACCTCTTCGAGCTCACTCAGCGCAGACTCTCCGTTCTCGCCTGGAATTGTCCGGCGTTCGAGCTTGACAACGCACCTGGCAGGATAGGTGCTGAGCTCTTGGCCACCTTCGATCAGCGACGCGTGGATCGAGCCGGTTCCCAGCAGCGGATGTGGTACTCCGCGCCGGAGGCCCCGATCAAGGTCCATCACGAGCGTCAAGATCGCACCCATGTGACCGATCGCATCAACGCCGAGGTCTGGCCGCGAACCGTGCGCCGCTATGCCTCGAGTCATGACCTCGAGCCAGACGAAACCCTTGTGTGCTGTACATAGCTGCATCTCAGTCGGCTCGGTGACGATCGCCGCGTCAGCCTTGAAGCGCTCGAGCACCGCGCTCGTGCCGAGGCTGGCGACCTCCTCGTCAGCTACAGCAGTGACAATCAAATCGCCCGCCAGATTGAGCCGTCTCGCTTCTTTGGCGGTGACCATGATCGCTGCCAGGCTGCCTTTCATGTCGTAGGCGCCGCGACCGTAGAGGCGCCCCGAGTCGACGACCGGCGAGAACGGATCGCGCATGCCGCCCGCGCCAACTGTGTCCATGTGCGCGTTGAGCATCAATGTCCGCCCGCCACCCCTCCCTCGCAATGCAGCCACCACGCTCGGCCGGCCACGGATCGGCTCCACGATTTCGACGACCAAACCCTCGTCGCGCAGCCACGAGGCAACGAAGCTCGCGATTTCCGCTTCGCCGCCTCCCTCCGCTACGAGGTCGGGGTTGACGGATTGAATGGTGACCAGATCGCTGGTCAGTCGAGCAACTTCATCGAGGTTGGCCACGTTGCGCTGCATCATCCTGACACCGGGGGAAACCCCACAAACGTGGAGTTGGCCAGAATCGGGGCTAACCAGATCGACCGTCTCCACGCGCTCCTTGAGATGTGTCCGTTGGAGCCGGCGCCGCGGCTTTCCCTGAAGCGGCTGCTCGAAACAACGGATCTCGGTGGTGGCGACGACGTCCTCGTAAGACCTTAGTTCTCTAACTCCCAACGATCGCGCTGCTCGGTGACGACGGTGTCTACAGCATCGATGAACTGCTGGATGTCTTGCTCGAGCATTGGCGTCGACAGTGCCCCCATCGCCCGCGGCGCCATCAAAACTCCATTGTTGACGAGTCCGAGGAACAGGTCGCGCGTCATGATCTTGTTGGCAGCGGCCATCGTCCTGTAATCGACAACCGGCGTGTCGGTGAAGTGGAGCGCGAACAGCGAACCGACGCTGTTGACCTGCACAGGAACCTGGTGCGAGGAGAACACCTCCGACAGGTGTTCGGCGACACGCGCGCCTTTCCGGTTGAGCTCGTCATAAACATCCGGCGTCAGCTCGGTCATCGCCGCGAGGCCGGCGGCCACTCCCAGCGGGTTGCCGTTGTACGTCCCGCCCTGCGCAAGGTTCGGCTGCCGCCGCGGATCGAGCAGTTCCATCACGTCCGCGCGACCGCCGAACGCCGCGACCGGCAGGCCGCCTCCGATGATCTTGCCAAGGGTGGTGAGATCCGGCGTAACGCCATATAGCTGCTGGGCTCCGCCGGGCGAAACGCGGAGTGAGATCACCTCGTCGAAGATCAGGAGGATCGACAGCTCTCGAGTCACGTTTCTGAGGCGTTCGAGGTATTCCACCGTGGCGGCAATCACCCCGCCCGCGCCGATGATCGGCTCCAGGATCACGGCCGCCAGGTGCCGGCCTTCACGCCGGATGATGGCTTCGGCCGCGTCCGCGTTGTTGAAGGGCAGCACGACGGTTTGTTCGAGCGCCCAATCGGGCGTACCGATCGAGTCGGGCCAGGCGATCGGCGCGTCGGGTGGTCCGGCATCGGCCAAGTCGGGGTGTGTGCTCACCTCCGCGTAGTCGTGAGTGCCGTGATATCCGCCTTCGATGCGCGCGATCTTGGGCCGCCCGGTAAACGCTCGCGCGAGCCGCATCGCAAACATGGTCGCTTCGGTTCCGGAGTTGCAGAACCGGACCATCTCGAGGCTCGGTACACGCTCGCACAGAAGCTCCGCGAGCTGGACCTCGAGCGGGTTTGCGGCCGCGAAAGCCGTGCCCCGCGCAACCTGCTTTCGCACCGCCTCGACCACCTTGGGATGGGCGTGCCCGAGGATCATCGCGGTGTAGTTGCCGAGCATGTCGAGGCGCTCGGTACCGTCGACATCCCAGATCCGGCAGCCCTCGCCGCGGTCGATATAAAGCGGGTAAGGGTCGAAGTAAGTGGTTGTACGTGTGGTGCCGCCGGGCATGACCCCGACCGCGCGGTCGTGGAGCGCGCGAGATCCGGGCGTCTGCCGGCGATAGGTCGCCTCTGGGTCAACCACTGATGGCGAGGCTACTACTTCCAAAGATTCCCCAAACCTCATCGCGGAAGCTCCTGCTGCCGGCACGAATCAAATGGCTGTACCGGCCCCGGTTCAGGAGGACAAATGATGGATAGGAACACAGGCTCGATCGCCAATCGGTTGCGCTCTTGGTGGGCAACAGTCGGACGCGTTGTGCTCCTGGGAGCGATCGGACTCGGACCAGGTATCACTCCCGCCTTTGCCGAGACCGCCAACCATCCGGCGATTGGCGACACGACCGTCTTCGCAAGCGTGCCCGCGCCCGGCCACCCCTTCGGCGTCGCCGTCGACAAGGACCGGGTCTACATCTCGACGAGCGCCGGTGACTTCTTTGCCGACCCGCTGACGGGTGGACATCTCAACTCGGATGGCGAGAGGGTGTTTGCCTACGACAAAGGCGGCAACCTCGTCACGACGACCACCATCGCCACGATGCCGAACTCCAACATGGGCCTGTTCGGCCTCGCACTCAATGGCAACCCTAGCCCAGATCACCAGCTCTACATAGCGGACATGAACGGGCGGATCCTCCGCCTTCCCCTTGGCCAGAAGAACGCCACACCCGAGCTGTTCGCCCAGGCCCCGCTCGCCGGTGGCTGGATGGTGACGATGTGGAACGACCTCGCCTTCGATCGCGCCGGCAACCTGTTCATGACCGACGACAAGCCACGGCTTTGGCGAGTGACTCCGGATGGGCAGGCTTCAATCTGGTTCCAGGACCCCAGGCTCATCGGATTCTTTGGCTTTGCCGGAGGGCCGCTGGGTGGGCGGATCGACCCTACCGGCAAGTTCTTCTACTTCACCATCACGATCTCGGCGGCCTTTCCGGGAGAGGCCATCGTGTACCGGCTCCCACTCGTCGACCATCCGTCTGCCGCCGACCTCCAGGTTGTGCACCGCTTCCCGGTTGTTCCAGGACAGCAGCTGCCCCAGGCCGCGGGTCTGGCTTTCGCGAAGTCGGGCAACATCTACGTGGGACTGATCGGCACCAACCAGATCGCGGTCCTCGATCCAGCCGGGAACGAGATACGCCGAATCTCGAGCCCGCTTTTCGACTCACCGTGGGGCCTCGCATTCATGGGGCAGTCGCTGCTCGTCACCAACGCGGACATCCAACCAGTCGAAAGCCCGGACCGCTGGAAGGTGTTGAAGGTCTTCGTGGGTGAGAGCGGTTTGGCGCTCGACAGGCCGAAGACGTCTGGAGATGACAGCACGGCGTAAGACGCCCTAGTGACACGACAAGATGACGGGCCTCGAATGAACCGAGGCCCGTCTCAAATCGCGCAGTTACGCCGCCGGGATGATCGCGCCCCGCACCGCCGGCGCCGGCAGCGCGCGGACGCTCCGGAACAGCAGAGTCCAGTACACCGATGAGTACGCCGAGTAGGCGGCGCTGGCGACCAAGAGGATGCCAACTATGAAGACCGCCGCGAAGGAGCCGGCCACTATCGCGCCGGTGACACCGCCGAGGGCCCAGCCGCCGAAGCCGAGGATGACCCCCGGAATTACGACCACCACGGTGAGGATCGCAATGACGATCCCGACCCCGATGGATACGGCCACAAGGATCAGCCAGCCAAGGCCGACCTCCTTGAAGTGCGAGCGGATCATGCGAAAGCCCGTGGTCAGGCTCTCAGCCACATGGCCGTCCTCGAGCACGATGAGGCGCTGGGCGAGCTGGAAGGCCAGGCCGAGCACGAACCAGAATGCAATCGAAAGGAAGAAGGCCGCTGCTGCCACGAGCCCGAAACCCACCGCGGCGGCGGCGGAGCTCATGGCTCCCGCGATGGCCGCTACCACCAGCGTGCCGACCAGGAGTCCCGGCACGATTGCGAGGAGGAATGTGAGCAGCCGCAAGCCGGCGATTCGCCAGCCGGTCGCGTAACCCGCGCGCCAGGCCGTGCCCAACTTGTACTCGCGGTTCTCATCGTGCTCGACCGCGGCGTGGATGATCCCGCCTGTTGCGATACAGCCGAGAACGAACATCACGATGCAGAAGAGCACGAACAAGGCCAGGATCCCCACGATCCACTCCCCGTTGTGGTTCCAGATGTTCTGGAGGGCGGCCCAGCTGGGTCCCTTGTAGGTGCCAGACGTGCCGGTATGGCCATAGTTCGTCCCACCGCTCGGGAAGTTGAATGCCGTCGCCGTGCCGGCCAGGAAGCCCAGCAACCACAGATACGGGCGCCGGGCCACGATCTCGAACGGTCGTTTGATCAGGTAGTCGTATTTCATGTTTCCCCTCTCCTCTCTAATGAGAGCCCGGCGCCATCGCCTCCCGGGCGTGAACTTGTCACGGCCAGAGGCTAGCGCTGGTCTGTGTCGAGAATGTGTCCGTCGGCGGGAGTCTCGGAGTGCCTGAAGAGTTGCTGAAGTCGATTACCCAGATGGGTTTGTTGATTCACCCGATCGGCGACTGAATTCATCCGATCGAGCCATCGGGCCCACATTGTCGGCAGCACACGCTTGACCTCGTGGGCGATCCCACGAGGTTGGGCTTATGGGGCCATTTCGGGGGTGCCGGCCGCAAGGGGTCGCTCCCTCGGCTGGACGGCGTACGCGCACCCGTCCGGGTCGCGCGGGCCGAGGGCTTCGACCTGTGGCTGCAACCCGGAGCGTTCGAGCAGGCCACCGATCAGGCCGGCGTGGAAGCTGCAGATGATCGGGGTGCGGCGGCAGACTTCCGCGAACAGGCAGTTGGTACAGGCGATCGTGCCGCCACGGTCGACCTCGTACTCGCCGCCCATCTCGCTCAAGGGTTCGAGTGCGCCGAGGATCGAGCGGGAGCCGGCGCGACCCAGACCGAGGCCGAACGATCGCCCAGCCTCGCGGATGGCCTGGTTTCCACGGTCGCCCAACCGCTGGAACGACTGGGCCAGGGCCTCGGCCAACACGTCGTACCTGCGCATCGGGTGGCTGATTTGAACCGGGCCGGCGGTGAGGCGATAGATCTTGGCCGGCTTGCCGACCAGACCCCGGCGGCGCTCGACTTGCAGGTAGCCGAGAGCCACCAATCGCTCCAGGTGCTCGAACGCCACCGAACGATGGACGCCGGCCACCTCGGCGACGTCATCTACCGTGCGTGGCTTCCGGTCGGCGTAGAAGCGAAGCAGGATGTCGCGCCGGGTGAAGTCGCGAAGCGCGCCAAGGGCACGCTCCATGTCGGATGCCACATCCACCAGCATATCGAGATCCGGCCGTTTGAAGGGTATATCGGTTCCGGGACCTGGATACCAACTTCGGGCGTTAAGTCATTGACTTGTTGGGTGCCGTTTGCAACAGTTGGGCGGCCAATCGAGGCTGGACGGGTGTGATAGAAGTTAATTCAAGGTCGACTCACCAGGGGCGGATGCGCCGGATGCGTATCGGCTACCTGGCGGTCGCGGCCTCGGCAATCGCACTTGGGGTCGGCGCGGCACCCACCCTGGCCGCCGGCCTGGGCTTTCCTAACGGTTCGCGGAATGGTTCCCAGCTGGCGGTCCTTGCCCTACCCACGCTGACTCCGCTGCCCAGCCCCAGCCTGCCGATAGCGACCCCGAAACTGTCGCCGCTGCCCTTGCCGAGCCCGAGCCTTCCGACCACGCTGCCGATCGCGACGCCGACGGTGTCGCCGTCGCCCTTGCCGACTCCGAGCCTTCCAACGCTGGCCACGCCAACCCCACCCGTATCGGTCACGCCGAGCCCAGTGCTGCCGACCGCCTCGCCTCTGCCGGGAACCAACCCGGGAGGCAAAGCGACCGGGCCAGGGGGTCAGAGCGGGGGTGGCGGAAGTGGTGGGCCGCCCCCACCCGGACTGACAATCCCATTCACATCGATCACTCTTTCATCGCCCCTCGACGTGGCGCTGGCGGTCTCCCTGGCGGCCCTGCCGCTGCTGTTCGGAATCTGGTTTCTGGTATTCGGCCGGACGTGGAAGGAAGCTAGGGCCGCTCGAGATGCCCGTCTTCGGATGGCGCTGGCGCACGACCTCGGGCTGCGTCCAAGAGAGCTGGTGTCCCTGAGCACGACGGCCCTGTTCAAGCTCCGCGAGCAGGCCGCGTTCGACGACCTCACGGGGGTCCTCCGCCGGGCGGCCGGGATCGCCGCGGCAGAGCATGAGATCGCCCGGGCCCGCCGCAACAAGACCCCCCTCACGGTTGCGTTTCTCGACCTCGACGGCCTCAAGCAGGTCAACGACGGGCGCGGCCACGCGGCGGGCGACCAATTGCTCAAGCGGCTCGCCTCCGAGCTCAAGGCCGGCCTTCGGGGCCAGGACCTGGTCCTCCGCTACGGCGGCGACGAGTTCGTCTGTGTGCTGCCCGACACACCGGTGGACGCCGCCCGGGAGAAGCTGCGGCAGATACAGACCCACCTCGCACCGGCGGGGATCCAGTTCTCGATCGGCGTGGTCCAGCTCGACCGCAGCGACGATGTCGTGAGCGTGCTCGGGCGGGCGGACAGCAGCCTGTACGAAGCCAAGGCTCGGCGCGCGAGCATCGTCAGCCTTCGCTCCGATTTGCCCCAGAACGACGACCCCGGCCGCAAGCGCGTCTCGGCCTGATCCGGGGACCAAACTAGGGACTTGACATTTGGCACTCAATTGTGTTTATTGGGTCTGCAGCCGATAAACCCGAGGAGGTAAATCGATGTTAAGGCTGGGAGTTCGGGCACTTTCCGTCGCGGGTTTTCTCTTCGTTCTGACCGCTGCCGCGGCGAGTGCGGACACGACGCCGCAGGTGCCCGCGGCATCCGGGGGCGTCCAGCCGGTCTCGGTCTCAGCCGGGAGCTCGGCGCAGCCGAACAGCGGCGCGTCCGTGTCTAGCGGACATGCGTCGACCTCCGCCGGCAGCCAGGGTGCCTCTGGAAGCCAATGCGGGGTGCAGGCCGGCGCCGCAGGCAACGGTTATGGCGCGCAGCCGGCGACGGTCGGCACGTCTGGCGCGTCAACCCCAACCGGATGCACATCGGCCAACCCGGGTTCACAGGCGAGCGGCGGCACCGCGGGCGCAACGGCCAACAACCGGTTCGCGGGCAGTCAATCGGCAGCCAACTCGGGCGGGACTTCTAACACAGGGCCCTCGAGCGTCGGGCCCGGTGCCGTGAAGGGCCAGGACGCTTCCCGCGGATGGCTGTGGTTCTGGCTGGCGCTGGCGCTGCTCGTCGGATTCCTTCTCTTCCTACTCGGCGTGGTCGTGGCCCCGAAACGACGCCACCAAGGCACGGCCGCCTCATAAGTAAGCCCATTACCCCCTGTCCAAGTCCCCGGCCGGCGTCCCCTAACGCCGCGCCGGGGCACTTCCCGTTTCACCTCAGGAGAGCGATGAACATTGGATCCGGCGATCTCGACTCCGGGCGACGCCGATGATCGCCGAACAGGTCGTCAGCGCCCTGGCGGCGGCAGTCGAGGCGAAGGACGCCGCGACCGACCGTCATGCCCATCGCGTCGCAGCCTCGGCCCGGCGTCTGGGAGTGAGGCTGGGCATCCCGGATGACGACCTCGACACCCTCTACTTTGGCGGGATCGTTCACGACATCGGAAAGATCGGGGTCTCCGAAGCCATCCTGCACAAGGCGGGAACGCTCGACACGCATGAGCGCACGAGCATGCAGGCGCACCCACTGATCGGTGAGGCGATCGTCGCCCCGATCTCGTCGGGATCGACGCTCCTTCCGATCATCCGCCACCATCACGAGCGCTTTGATGGTGACGGCTATCCGGACGGCCTGCGCGGCGCCGAGATCCCGCTGATGGCGCGGATCATCTCCATCTGTGACGCTTTCGACGCTCTCGTCAACGACCGCCCTTATCGGACGCGGGTCTGCGCGGCCGAGGCCGTGTTGATCTTGCGATGCGGTGCGGGCCGGCAGTGGGACCCGGAGCTCGTCGAGCTGTTTGCTGAAGAGATGGAAGCCGCGAGCCCGGAGCTCGGAGAGCCCTGAGTCGCATTGGCGATTCCCCTCCGCTGGCCGAGGCTCACCACCCACAGCCCAGTCAGCCTGGTCATCGCTCACGCGCCGTTCGGCGTGGCACGAATCTCCCCGGAGATGAGGTTCGAAGCCGTCAATCCTCGCCTTGGAGCTCTCCTGGGTGCGGAGCCTCGAGATCTCGTCGGGACCGAGGTGGCGGATGTCTTGCTGCCGGACGACAGGGTCCCTGTCATCCGCGGTTTGCGCGCCATCCTGAGCGGGTCACACGACGAAGCCGCATTCGAGCTCGAGACGCCGCGACCGGATCGGACGTCGGGGTGGCTGCGCTGGAGTGTGACCGCAAGCCGGAGGTCGGACGGAACCCTCGAATGCTTGGTGGTTGCAGTCGAGGATGCCACTGCGGCTCACAAGGCTGACAGCGCCGCAGCCGAACACCTGGCAGCGCTGGAGAGGCTCACCTATTTGATCAACGGTTTCGCCGCCATGGTCAGCCACGAGACCAGAACGGCTCTCACGGGGATCCAGGGCATGAGCGAGCTCATACTCGAGGGTGAATCGGACCCTTCCGCGCTGCGGGAGTTCGCCGGCTGTATTTTCCAGGAAGCGGAACGAATCAACCGGCTGCTCGAGGAGATGCTCGACCTCAACCGGATGCAGACCCGCCCGTCACGATTGCGGAAGGAACCTGTCGACCTGAACCGCCTTGCTGTGCAAGCGGTCGAGCGCATCAGGCCGGCTGCGGCGGGCCACCCAATCGGCCTCGATCTTGCTGAACGTCTGCCCACCGTCGTGGGCGATCCCGAGCGCCTGAGCCAGGTGATCGAGAACCTGATCCGGTTTGCGGCGAGATGCTCTATCAAGGGTGGGCGATTGGATGTGTGCAGCGCCCAGCGCGAGACCGCGGTCGCCGTATTCATTCGCTACGTCGGCAACGGGCAATCGATCGACTTCGACAACTGGTTGTACGGCCGTTACGAGCCTTACGAAAACAACCCCAGCATCATCACAGGCGTAGGCCTCGGACTGGCAATCGCCCGTGTGATCGTCGAGCGTCACGCCGGCGAGATCTGGATGGAAAGCGCATCTCTGAACAGCTGCGAGCTGTGCTTCGCCATTCCCGCGAGGCAGGCGCCCGCTCCGGCTGCGATCTAGCGCACCGCGGTCACGCAGGCATCACGCCTACGAGGCAGCCGGGCGCTCGAGATTCGGGAAAGATCCGGTCGCCCGGACCACCTCCTGGAAGAGGTGGCGGGTCTGGAGGAGGTTGCGCGCCCGCAGGCGAACTTCCTGGCGGTCCAGGGGCTTGACCAGAAAGTCGTTGGCGCCGAGAAGGAAGGCGCTGTTGCGCGCGATGCTTCGATCGTCGGCCGTCAGCACGATCACGGGAACAAAGCCGCGCCTCTCCCGACCCGACCGCAGGCGGCGAAGAATCTCCAATCCGTCGGGCTCGGGCATGTGAAGGTCCAGCAGGACAAGGTCAGGCTCGAAGTCGGCAAAGGCCTGCTCGGCCGCCCTGGAATCGGTCAAGCAAACGACCTCATCGGCGATGTCGATCAGGAAATGCCGGAGGAGGTCGACGTTGGCCGGCTCATCGTCTACGACCAGGACTCGCTGGCTCACCGAGCCCAGAGTCTGGCCCAGCCGTGTGAGTCGTGATCGTTGCATCAAAAAGTCTCATGAGTCGATTGGGCCCGACTTGAACGTCCCCCGAATCAACCCACCTCGCTCGAAACCCCGGCTCATCGGACCACCGATGAGTCTTCGGCCCGGCGGTCGTTACACCAGCAGATGCAGGCATACGGCAAGGCCAAGGAGGCGAACATGGCAGGGCTGCTGGACGGCAAGACGGCGATCATCTACGGTGGCGGTGGGGGGATCGGTGCAGGGGTGGCGAAGACCTTCGCCCGCGAAGGAGCGCGGGTCTTTCTCGTCGGTCGCACCAAGGCGACGCTAGACGCGGCGGCGAAGGACATCAAGGCCGCCGGCGGGTCCGTTGCAGTCTCAGTGCTCGACGCCCTCGACGAGGAGGCCGTGGACCGCCACGTCCAGGACGTAACATCGAAGGCAGGCAGAGTCGACGTTTCCTTCAATCTCATCACGCGCGGAGACGTGCAGGGCGTTCCGCTGGTCGAGATGCAGACCGACGATGTGCTGAGAGCCGTGACCACCGGCCTTCGGAGCAATTTCATCACCGCTCGCGCGGCCGCCCGGAAGATGATCGAGCAGAGATCTGGCGCGATCCTCCACTTGAACAGCGCTTCGGGCGATGCGGCCATGCCGGGCATGGGCAGCACCGGACCGGCCGACGCGGCGACGGAGTCATTCATGCGCTACCTCGCGGCGGAGCTGGGTCCGCACGGCGTGCGCGTCTGCGGCATCTGGACCGCGGGAGTGGCCGACACTCTGTCCGAGCAGAAGATGAAGGCCGTCAACGAAAACGTCCCAGATCTCTCGAAGGTGAAGGAGATGCTCGCGAACATGTCCGTACTCCGCCGCAACGTCCGGCTCGACGATGTTGCCGAGGCGGCGGCGTTCCTCGCCTCCGATCGCGCGGCCGGCATCACTGGGACGATGCTGAACGTGACGTCCGGGCTCGTCTTGAAGTAATCGAATTCAATGGAGAAAGGAGGCTGATATGGACTTCAAGCTCGAGCTCCTTCTGGTCCCCGTCACGGATGTGGACAGGGCCAAGATCTTCTACACGGAAAAAGTCGGTTTCCATCTGGATGTGGATCACAAGGCCAGCGAGAGTTTTCGCGTCGTCCAGCTGACGCCCCCGGGCTCAGCCTGCTCGATCAGTTTGGGGGTCGGCATCACCGACGCCGCGCCGGGCTCGGTCCGAGGCTTGCACCTGGTGGTAACGGACATCGTCGCCGCGCACCAACAGCTGGTCGAACGCGGCCTCGACGTCGACGAGGTCCGGCACCTTACCCCGGAAGGGTGGGTGAGCGGCCCGAACCCGGAGCGCAAGGATTACGAATCCTTCGCAGGCTTCTCCGATCCTGATGGCAACACGTGGGTGTTGCAGGAACGCGGCTTCGGGGGCGGATGAGGAGGAACCCGGTGGACGACACGGTCGGCGCTGCGATCGCGGGTGATGAGTCCGCCTTCGCAGCGCTCAGCGAGCGGCACCGGCGGGCGCTGCACGTCCACTGCTACCGGATGCTCGCCTCCTTCGACGATGCGGAGGACGCCGTGCAGGAGACGTTCCTGCGCGCGTGGCGCAGTCGCGAGAGCTTTGACGGCAGCAGCCTGGTCCGTGCGTGGCTGTATCGCATCGCCACCAACGTGTGCCTCGACATGCTCCGGCGAAGCAAGCGGCGGCTGCCGGCGATGCATTCCTTCGCGGAGGTGCCGTGGCTTCAGCCGTACCCCGATCGCCTGCTCGATGAGATCGCGCCCAGCGACGAGGAACCGGATGCGGTCGTCGTCGAGCGGGAGACCATAGAGCTCGCCTTTCTCGCGGCCATGCAGCTCCTGCCTCCCTCGCAGCGGGCAGCCTTCATCGTCCGCGATGTGCTCGGCTGGCCCGCCGGCAAGACGGCTTCGCTCCTCGCCACGACTGTGGCGGCGGCGAACAGCGCCGTACAACGCGCTCGGGCGACGATGAAGGAGCATCTGTCCCCGCAGCGCTCGGAGTGGTCCGCGGCGGAGCCGAGCGCCAGGGAGCGGGAGCTGCTCGAGCGGTTCATCGACGCTCACGAAAGAGGCGATGGCGCCGCGGCCGTTGCGATCTCGGCTCAGGACCTCCGGATCACGATGCCGCCGCACCCCTACCTCTACGAGGGACTCGATGCGATCGCCCCACTTCTCGATCGAGCGCTGCGAGAGGGTGATTGGCGCCTGGTCGCCACCTGGGCCAACCGCATGCCGACGGCCGCGAGCTACCTGCGCCGCCCGGGCGATACCGAGTTCCGCGCCTTCAAGTTCGACGTCCTGCGAATAAGGGATGGCTCTATCGCCGAGATCACCACCTTCGGCCCGGAGCTGTTTGCGGCTTTCGGCCTGCAGCAGACGCTATGAGCGGAACTCCCCGGTCATACCACGGATCGGCCCATTGAATCGATTTTCAAGCCGGTCTGTCAGATCCAGCGGCTCCTTCGAAACAGATAGATCTGCATCAGCGTCACCGCGACCATGATCCCGACGCCAATGAAGAAGGAGATGTAGGGCATCTCGAGCGGGCCGGTCAGGTAGGCGAAGTTCATCCCGAAAAAGCCGGTCAGGAAGCTCAGCGGCAGGAACAGGCTGGCGATCACTGTCAGCTGCTTCATGGTCGCGTTGAGCCGGTTCGAAACCGTCGACAGATAAACGTCCATGGCACTTGTCAGGAGGTCGCGCAGCGAGTCGACTGTCTCGTACTGGCGCACGATGTGGTCGTAGACATCGCGGTAGTAGAGCGTCAGGTCCTGCTGCTGCAGATGGATCCCGTGCGTTATGAGCCGCTGGAAGACGTCACGCTGGGCTCCCAGAAAACGGCGCAGATCGGTCACCTCATGTTTCAGCTGATAAATGCTGTTCAGGGATTCCTCGCTCGCCTTTATCGTGATTTCGTCCTCCAGCTGGTCGACCGTTTCGTCGAGCTGCTCCAGGACAGGGAAGGTTGCGTCGACCAGCGCGTCGACGACCATGTACGTCAAGAACGCGGGCTGGCCGTTCGTGAGCTCTGGGCTCTTGGCGATGCGCTCCTCCAGCTCTCTGAGCACGGGAGCCGGCTCCTGGTGGACCGTGATCAGGTAGCTCGCGCCGACGTAAAGGTGATGCTCAAGCGAGGCGACTGCGCCATCGTGCCATTCGGCGGCGAAGATGACCACGAAGTTGTAGTCGGGATAATCGTCGACCTTCGGCCTCTGGTTCTGGTGGCGGATGTCCTCGATGGTCAGCGGGTGGAACTTGAAGGTCTCCTCCAGCAACCGGTAGTCATCATCGTCGGGGGCTTCGATGTCGAGCCAGAGGCCTTCGGTCGTGCACACGGCGAAGGAACGCGCCACATGCGCGTCGTCTGTCGCCAGGCTGCGTCCGTTGGTGGTGACCAGCGTCCTCATGCGTTCGCAGCTTAAGAGTTGCGTCGCCTCGGCGGGCCGAGGCGTACCTCGCCAAGGCGGAGAAGCTGGGCGGCAAGACCGTCGTCCCGCCCACGGAGATCCCGGCGGACCACCTCACGTTCGCGCTTCTCGCGGACCCCGAGGGCCATATGGTCGCACCAAGGGCGCTATTTGAGAATCGTGCCGCCCTCCCCAGCGATGCCGGACCTCCCCACTAGGTGGGGAGGATTGGCTTCCGGGCCCGGATATAGGCGCTGCCGATCTTGCCGTCGACCCCCGGCATCGACTCGGTGGCATGGACGTCGAAATCCGGGTCCTGGAAGCCGGCCTCGAGGAGCGCGGCGCGGTACTGATCGATCGGGATCGTACCGGAGAGGCATCCGGCCCACGTGTCCAGTCGCTCCTTGATGGCCGCGTCGAGCGGCTCGAGCTCGACCATGTCGGCCACGGCGAACAGCCCGCCGGGGCGCAACACGCGGAACGCCTCCTCGATGACCGCGCCCTTGTCCTCGGCCAGGTTGATGACGCAGTTCGAGATCACGACGTCGACCGATGCGTCGGGCAGCGGGATGCTTTCGATCGAGCCCTTGAGGAACGTGGCGTTGGCCACACCGGCGCGATCGCGGTTCGCGTTGGCGAGGGCCAGCATCTCATCTGTCATGTCGAGCCCATATGCGCGGCCGCTGGGCGCGACACGCCTGGCCGACAGCAGGACGTCCAGGCCGGCGCCGGATCCGAGGTCGAGGACTACCTGGCCCGGTTCCAGCTGCGCGAGGATCGTGGGATTGCCGCAGCCGAGGCTCAACGACTCCGACAGGCCGATCTCCTTCAGCTCGTCGGCCGAGTAGGAGCCCGAGCAACCGCAGTCGGGCCCGTCGGCCTGGCAGCAGCCGGCGGTAGAGTCGGAGGGCTGAAGGGGGATCACGGCGAGCTGTCTGGCGACGCTCGCGTACCTGGACCGCACGGCTTCTCGGATCTCGCTCATTGGAAAGGCTCCTCCAATCGATGGACGTCGATGGGTGCAGCCTAACACAATCCATCGAAGTATGTCGATGGATGGTCTACAATCAGCTCATGACCCCCAAGGAGCTGCCAGTCGTCCGCCAGCGCGGCGTCTGCTGCGGGCTGCCCGAGGTCGACGAGGCATGGGCCGAGCGGACCGCCGTGCTGATGAAGGCCCTGGCCGACCCGACGCGGCTCACCATGGTCGCCTCGCTGTGGAAGGCCGACGCGCCGATCTGCATCTGCGATTTCACCGCCGGCCTCGACCTCAGCCAGCCGACCCTCTCGCACCACATGCGCAAGCTCAAGGACGCCGGCCTGGTCGAGTCCGAGAAGCGCGGGATCTGGATGTATTACCGGGTCGCCGGCGATCTCGACGACCCCACCCGCCAGCTGCTGAGCCGGCTGATCGCGTAGAGATCTAAGTAGTGCCGTGCATCTCCATGCGCGGCCAGAACTGCTCGCTGAAGATCACGTAGCGCTGCTTTGCGAAGGCTCCCGCCCAGAGCGGCCAGCACGTCGTCAGCGTGAGGTGGTAGCCGGGCGCGTCCGGCACCAGGACGGTCCGGTTGTCCGGGTTGACGATCAGCTCGCCGGTCACGCGGTACTTGAAGGTTCCGTAGCGGGTCTCGAGGTCGATCTCGTCCCCAGCGTGGAGCTGAGGGAAGTTGATCCAGTAGACGTTGTGGGCGGCCACACCGACCATGCCCGGGTCGCCGGGCCAGGGGGTCTGCGGGTAGTGGCCAGGGCTGGCGTACAGGACCGAGCTCGAGATTCCCTCCTTGACCGCGGCGACGTAGTTCAGCCGCGGGACGCGGATCACGAAATCGACCCCGTTCACCGGGTGCTGGAGACTGGGATCGATGACCGGCGGCCCGTAGTGCTTGGTGGTTGCCGCCTCGCCGTTCCAGGCCTGGATCAGATGCTGCTGCTCCTGCACTCCCTGCCACATGCCGCCGGCGTAAACCGCCAGCATGTCGAGTCCTAAGAAAACGCAGACAAGGGCGACAACCCGCAATACGTGCGGGCGTTCCCGCGGCGGGCGCGGAACCATCTCTTTTTAAGAACGTTCGGCCCGAGTCGCCGTACCCGGTCGCTGCCAGCGCCCCTTTAGAAGACGAAGTAGAAGGTTGCTCCCTCGCCCACGGCGCCCTCCGCCCAGGCCCTGCCACCGTGGCGGTTGACGATGCGGCGCACCGTGGCGAGGCCGATGCCCGCGCCGGGAAACTCGCTCTGGCTGTGCAGGCGCTGAAAAGCCCCGAAGAGCTTGTGCGCATAGATCATGTCGAAGCCCACCCCGTTGTCCCGGACGAACATCCGCGCGTCTCCGTCCACGACCTCGGTCCCGATCTCGATCCGCGCGGCCGGCTCCCTGGCCGTGAACTTGAACGCGTTGCTGATCAGGTTGGTGAGCAGGATCTGCGCCAGGCGAGGGTCGGCCGAGGCCATCATGCCTTCCGAGATCCCGACCTCCACCCTGCGTTCGGGGTTCGCGGCCCGAATCTCTTCGACCACCTCAGCAGCCATCGCGCCGATGTCGACCTGCTCGCGGTGGATCTCGCCGCTCGTGAGCCTGAACAGCGTTTGCAAGCCGTCGAACACCGATGTCATGCGGTCGCTCGCCAGCCGCATGCGCTGCAGGTAGTCCTTGGCGCGAGGGTCGAGCGCGTTGCCGTAGTCCTCCAGCAGCGACTGGTTCAGACCGTTGAACGACAGCAGCGGGGCGCGCAGGTCGTGTGAGACCGAATAGCTGAACGCCTCCAGCTCGCGGTTGATCGCTGTGAGCGCTGTCGTCCTCTCCTGGACGAGCCGCTCGAGCTGGGTGCGGTAGCGGCGAAGCTCCTGCTGCGCTTTGTACAGCTCGACGAACACGCTCACCTTGGCGCGCATGATCGCCGGCACCACTGGCGCGAAGACAAAGTCCACGGCCCCAAGGTCGTATCCATGACCCATGTCTGTCTCCGCGCGGTCGAGGGCGGTGACGAAGATGATCGGTGTCAGCTCCGACCGCGGGCGCTGGCGGATCAGCTGGGCAGCCTCGAAACCATCCATGCCCGGCATCCGCACGTCGAGGAGGATCACCGCGAAGTCCTGCTTGAGCAGCTGCCGCAACGCGTCCGACCCCGAAGCGGCCTCGACCACCTTCTGGCCCAATGGGGCGAGGATGGCCTTCAGCGCAAATCGCTTGGTCGCATCGTCGTCGACGAGCAGGATGTCGACCTTCGATTCCACCGGCGCCTTTCTCATGGTGGTTGCGCGCTGCACCATCACCTTGTCTTCCTGAACACGCTGACGCCGTCTCTCATCTGGTGATACCGGCTGCTCTCCGGGGCGAAGACGAGCGATTCCCGCTGCCCGAGGGCGAGAAAGCCCGACCTGACGAGACTTTCGTAAAAGAGCCGGTGGGCGCGCTGCTGGAGCGTCGGCCGAAAGTAGATGAGCACGTTGGTGCAGAAGATCAGGTGGAAATCGTTGAAGGACGAGTCCGTGACCAGGTTGTGCTGCGCGAACGTGATGTTGTGGAGAACGTCGCGCTTCAACCGAACTACGCGCCCACTGGAGGTGAAGAACGACGACAGGCTCGAATTTCCCCCGGAGCGCAGGTAGTCGCTTTCATACGAGAGCAGGCGCTCGACCGAGCATGATCCAGCCCTCGCCACCGCCAGGGCATCCTCGTTCATGTCGGTGGCGTAGATGCTCGTCTTGTGAAGCAACCGCTCCTCCTGGAGCGCTATCGCCAGCGAGTACACCTCTTCGCCGGTCGCACAGCCCACGCTCCAGACCCGGATCGAGGGATACGTGCGCAGCATTGGCACGACGTCTTCGCGGAGGCATCGCCACGTGTCGGGCTCCCGGAACATGCTGCTGACGCTCACCCCCACGGTGCTCAGGAACCTGTGCATGCAGCTCGTGTCGTGGAGGAGCCGATCCTGGTAGGCCGAGATCGTGGCCACCCCTTCGCCGGCCATTCCCGTCCTGATGCTCCGCCGCAGCGGAGCCGCCGCATACTCGCGGAAGTCATAGCCGTAGCGGAGGGATACCGCCTCCAGCAGCAGCTTCACCTCGATCTCCTCGAGGCTCGGCACGTCCAACGGCGCGGCCCTCGCCTCCAGCACTATCCCTCTGAGGCCACTGCAGGCCGAATGTTGCCCAGCGTCAGTGGCTCAGCCAAGAACGCAGCATGCCGACGAGGTGCGAGCTGTCGACCGGCTTGGCGATGTAGTCCGACGCTCCTGCTTCTATGCACTTCTCTCGATCCCCCTTCATCGCTTTCGCGGTGAGCGCAATGATCGGCCGGGTCTCGAAGAACGGTAGGCTGCGCATCCTGGACATCGTGGCGTAGCCATCCATGTCCGGCATCATCACGTCGACCACGGCGATGTCTATGTCGTTGTTCTCTGCCAGGGCTGTCAGGGCGTCGACCCCGTTGTCCGACGAGGTGACGTCCATCCCCTGCCGCTCCAGCAGTGCGGTCAGGGCGAAGATGTTCCGCACGTCATCGTCGACGACCAGGACCTTCTTGCCCGCCAGCGAGCTCTCGATCTCGACGGTCCCGTGGTCGGCCATCTCGTCCTGAGCGCCCCGGCTCAAAATCGCGCCAACCTCGTCACGCAAGCGCTCAGGAGAACGCACCTCCTTCACGACGATCGTCTTCGTTGCCCTCCCGAGCTTGAGCTCCTCCTTGCGGGTGAGCTCCTTGGCGGTGTAGACGAGCACCGGCGTCGACCGCAGGTTCTTTGTGGTACGAACGTGGTCGATCACCTGCCAGCCGCTCATGCCCGGCAGCCCGAGGTCGACAACGATGCAGTCGAAGTGGTCGGTCCCGAGCGCCGCGACCGCTTCTTCGCCCGTCGCCACGGCTGTGGTCTTGGTCGCGAGCGGCTCCATGAGCTTGACGACGTGCTCTCGCTGGGTCGGGTCGTCCTCGACCACCAGGACATGCTGGGTGGCGTGAGCATCCATGGGTGCGCGCTCGAGGACCGCGATCCGCTTCCGCGACCTGTTCGGACCGGCGGGCTCGGTTTGCGCGCTTTTGATGCCGGCGCTTCCGTTGCTGGACGATGCCTCCCGGGGTACGCCCGACCACGCCACCACGGGACTCGCGATCGGCAGGTAGAGGGTGAAGGTGCTGCCTGCGCCCTGCCGGCTCTCGAGCGTGATCTCGCCGGCCAGCAGTCTTGTCAGCTCGCGGCAGATGGACAGGCCCAATCCGGTACCGCCGTACTTGCGGCTGGTGGTGCCATCGCCCTGCGCGAACGCCTCGAAGATGGTTTGCTGCTGCTCGCGCGGGATTCCGATCCCGGTGTCGGTGACGGACATCGCGATGACCGCCTCGGCGCGGTTGAGCGCTTCGTGCGAGGGACTCCAGCCTGAGGTCGCGAGCTCGGCGCGAAACTCGACCCGGCCCATCTCGGTGAACTTGAACGCGTTGCTCAGCAGGTTGTTGAGCACCTGCTGAAGGCGCTGCGGGTCGGTGGGGATCGATGCGGGCAGGCCGGGCCGCAGGTCGATCGAGAAGTCCAGCCTGGTGGCCTCGGCCACGTGGCGGAATGTTCGCTCGAGCAGCGGCGGCAGCTCGGAGAGCGGCCAGTCCGTGATCTCCAGCGCCACGGTTCCGGACTCGATCTTGGAGAGGTCGAGGATGTCGTTGATCAGCCTCAGCAGGTCGGTGCCGGACGATCGGATGATCGTCGCGTACTCCGTCTGCTTCGGAAGCAGGTTGCCTTCGGGGTTGTCCGCCAGCTCCTGCGCCAGGATCAGCAGGCTGTTGAGCGGGGTGCGGAGCTCATGCGACATGTTGGCGAGGAACTCGGACTTGTAGCGCGACGTGATCTCGAGCTGCTCCGCCTTCTCCTCGACGAGGCTCTTGGCAACCTCGACCTCGTTGCGCTTCTGCTCGATCTCGGCGTTCTGCTGCGCCAGCTGGCGCGCCTTTTCGGCCAGCTCCTCGTTGGTGTGCTGGAGCTGGTCCTGCTGGCTCTGCAGCTCATTCGCGAGCGACTGGGACTGCTTCAGCAGCTCTTCGGTGCGGCTGTTGGCCTCGATGTTGTTGAGGACGATCCCGATGCTCTCCATGAGCTGGTCGAGGAAGTCCTGATGGATCTGACTGAAACGCTGGAACGATGCGAGCTCGATGACCGCGCGCACGTCGCCTTCGAACACAACCGGCAGCACGAGAATGTTGAGCGGCTTGCTCTCACCCAGACCGGAGGTGATCTTCACGTAGTCGCTGGGGACGTCGGTGATCAGAATTCGCCTCTTCTCGAATGCGCACTGCCCGACCAGCCCCTCGCCGACGCGGAACTGCATCGGCACTTCCTTACGGCGCTTGTACGCGTAGCCGGCCTGGAAGGCCAGGTGAGCCTCGTTCCCATTCGGGCCGACCATCCCATAGAAGACACCATGCTCCGCATTGACCAGGGGAGCCAGCTCGGACAGGATCATCTTCGAGACCGTCATCGGGTCGCGCTGGCCCTGCAGCATGCGCGCGAACCGGGCCAGGTTGGTCTTCAGCCAGTCCTGCTCGGTGTTCTTCTCGGTCGTCTCCTTGAGGTTGCGAATCATCTCGTTGATGTTGTCCTTGAGGACAGCAACCTCTCCGCTCGCTTCCACGCCGATCGACCGCGTCAGGTCGCCCTTGGTGACGGCGGTGGCGACGTCGGCGATCGCGCGCACCTGGGTGGTGAGCGTCGCCGACAGCTGGTTCACGTTGTCGGTGAGGTTCCGCCACGTGCCGGCGGCGCCGGGCACGCGAGCCTGACCGCCGAGCCGGCCCTCGACGCCGACGTCGCGGGCCACGCTCGTGACCTGCTCGGCAAAGATCGCGAGGGTCTCGGTCATGCTGTTGATGGTCTCCGCCAGGGCGGCGATCTCGCCCTTTGCCTCGAGCGAGAGCTTGCCCTGGAGATCTCCGTTGGCCACCGCCGTGACAACGCGGGCGATGCCACGCACCTGGTCGGTGAGGTTGCTGGCCATCGTGTTGACGTTGTCGGTGAGGTCCTTCCAGACGCCGCCGACACCTGCGACCTCGGCCTGGCCGCCGAGCTTGCCATCAGTGCCCACCTCGCGCGCGACACGCGTCACCTCGTTGGCGAACGCGTTGAGCTGGTCGACCATCGTGTTGATGGTGTTCTTGAGCTCGAGGATCTCACCCTGGACGTCGACGGTGATCTTCTTGGAGAGGTCGCCGTTGGCGACCGCGGTGGTCACCTCGGCGATGTTGCGAACCTGGCTGGTGAGGTTGCCGGCCATGGAGTTGACCTTGTCCGTGAGGTCCTTCCACGTACCGCCGACACCGGTGACCTCGGCCTGGCCGCCGAGCTTACCTTCGGTGCCCACCTCGCGCGCGACACGCGTCACCTCGTTGGCGAATGCGTTGAGCTGGTCGACCATGGTGTTGATGGTGTTCTTCAGCTCGAGGATCTCGCCCTGGACGTCGACGGTGATCTTGCGCGAGAGGTCGCCGTTGGCCACTGCCGTGGTGACGTCTGCGATGTTGCGGACCTGGCTGGTGAGGTTACCGGCCATGGAGTTGACGTTGTCGGTGAGGTCTTTCCACGTGCCGCCGACGCCCTTGACCTCGGCCTGGCCGCCGAGCTTGCCTTCGGTGCCCACCTCGCGCGCGACGCGCGTCACCTCGGAGGCAAACGCGTTGAGCTGGTCGACCATGGTGTTGATGGTGTTCTTGAGCTCGAGGATCTCGCCGTGGACGTCGACGGTGATCTTCCTGGAGAGGTCTCCGTTGGCGACCGCGGTGGTGACCTCGGCGATGTTGCGAACCTGGCTGGTGAGGTTGCCGGCCATGGAGTTCACGTTATCGGTGAGGTCTTTCCACGTGCCGCCGACGCCCTTGACCTCGGCCTGGCCGCCGAGCTTGCCCTGGGTACCCACCTCGCGCGCGACGCGGGTCACCTCGGAGGCGAATGCATTGAGCTGGTCGACCATGGTGTTGATCGTGTTCTTGAGCTCGAGGATCTCGCCCTGGACGTCGACGGTGATCTTCCGCGAGAGGTCTCCATTCGCGACCGCGGTGGTGACATCGGCGATGTTGCGGATCTGATTGGTGAGCTGACCCGCCATCAGGTTGACGTTGTCGGTGAGGTCTTTCCACGTGCCGCCGACGCCCTTGACGTCGGCCTGGCCGCCGAGCTTGCCCTCTGTACCCACCTCGCGCGCGACACGGGTCACCTCGGAGGCGAAGGCGTTGAGCTGGTCGACCATGGTGTTGATGGTGTTCTTGAGCTCGAGGATCTCGCCCTGGCCTTCAACGGTGATCTTGCGCGAGAGGTCGCCGTTGGCGACCGCGGTCGTGACCTCGGCGATGTTGCGGATCTGGTTGGTCAGCTGACCCGCCATCAGGTTGACGTTGTCGGTGAGGTCCTTCCATACCCCGTCTACACCAGGGACCTGAGCCTGGCCGCCGAGCTTGCCCTCCGTGCCCACCTCGCGGGCGACGCGCGTCACCTCGGAGCTGAACGAACGGAGCTGGTTGACCATCGTGTTGACGATGCGCGCGGTTTCCAGGAACTGTCCTTGCAGTCGACTGCCGTCGATGTCGGTCGGCATCGTTTGCGTGAGATCACCCTTGGCCACGGCGCTGATGACGCGCGCCATCTCCGTGTTGGGCCGCACCACGTCTTCGATCAGGTCGTTGATCGAGTCGAGCGTCGCCGCCCAACCGCCGCCCGCGTCACCGATGGACACGTGCTTGACCAGGCCCTCTTTGCCGACATGCTTGCTCAGCCGGCGCAGCTCGCGCTCCAGGCGCTGGTTGGACTCGATGATGTCGTTGATCGCGACCGCGACCTGGCCTGCCTGTCCGGTGGATGTGACTGGCATGCGTACGCTGAAATCACCTCGCTTGACGGCGGTGAGTACACGCAGCATCACCCGGTTGTCGGTTTTGTCTGCGGCCGGCGCTTTGGTGGCCATTATGTTTCCGTCCTCTCCTTTCTGTCGGTGTCGCCCGCGGTGTTCACGTCGTTGGTACCCAGAACTCAACCTTCGCGCCGGCGCCCGGTTCGCTGACGATGCGGCACCAACCGCCGGCGAGCTGGGCGCGCTCCTTCATGGCGAGCAAGCCGAGATGCCCCGGCACGTACATGCACTCGTCGACGACGAAGCCGGTGCCGTCGTCGCTCACCTCGACGACGAGGCCGCCGTCGAGGGCGGCTGCGGCGACGCGCACGCGCGCGGCGTGCGAATGTTTCTGCACGTTGGTGAGGGCTTCGGCAATGTTCTTGAACACGATCGACTCGAGCCCGTCCGGGAGCCCGTCCGGGAACCGGAGATCGATGTCGGTTTCGATGCCCGCATGCCCCCGCACCGTTGCGAGCCGGTCGCGGATCGCTTCTTTGAGGCCGACGGTGAGGTCGAGCGCCTCGGGGCTCACCGTGGTCAGCAGCCGGCGGAGCGAATCCTCAACCTTCTTGATGGTGAGCGCCAGCTGGTCGAGCTGCGCGGATTGACGCTTCGAGTCGCTGTCGTTGCGGATCCGCTCGAGCTGGAGCTCAGCCGCCGTGAGGAGCTGCAGCGAATCGTCGTGCAGCGCGCTCGCGAATCGCCGCCTCGCCTCGTCGCCACCCGAGGCCACGTTGGCGAGCAGCTGGCGGCGTGCCGCCATCGCCTCCTCGAGGCGCTCGACCGCGACATCGAGCTCTTCCTCGGCTTCCCGGTACTGCCACACGAGGCCGGTGGCCATCGCGGCGACGTGGAGGACCCACGCATCGTCGTTCGTGAAGCCACGCTTGGAGTCGAACGCCGCGAGAGCGCCGATGCGCCGGCCACCTGCCGGCCACGAAACGGCGATCGAGTTGCGAATGCCCCGAAGGCCGTGTTCCTGCCAGAGGGAGTCGAGCGCGGCAAAGGAGCCATCGTGAATATCGAGCTCGTCTCGGTAGACGACGCGGGAGGCGATGCCATTGCCTCCGGGCTTGGCATCGATGCGAATGCTGCGGATGGGCGATTGCGCCGGAAAGCCGAAGGGCTCGCGCTGAAGCACCAGGTTGCCGGCAGACGAGATGCGGAGGAAGGCCACCCGCCGGGCGCCGACCAGGCCGGCGACCGTCTCCGCCAGGTGGCTGAAGAAGACGGGCAGCTCCATCTCGGCCTCGAGATAAGACGAGACGGCACCAAGAGCGATCGAGGCGGCCGCCTGGGCCTTCTCGAGTCGCTGCGCCGGGCGGGTTCGTTGGCGTGTCCGAAGGCGGCCGGTGGCCCGAGAGCCCGGCTCTGCAGTCTCCGATGCACCCACAGGCCGGCGACCGGCCGGCAGGGTGGCTACCTCCACGTCGCCCTCCTGAGAGTCTCTGTCGGCCTAAATCAAACCGCTCCTGGGAGGGGTACGTCGCCGTACAAGTGAGGTAGAGAGGTTCCGGGACCCGCTTCCACGGGCCCCGGAACTAGCGGATGGTCAGGTCAAGCCCCGACCCGACGCCGCCCGAACATGCGCAGGATGGCGAGCAGGATCACGGCGCCGATGAAGGCGATGATGATGCTGCCGATCAGCCCGACGCTGCCGTGGATGAAGAAACCGGCCAGAAAGCCGCCGATGAGGGCGCCGATCAGGCCGACGATGATGTCGCCGATGAGTCCGAAGCCGTGACCCCGGCTGACCACCGACGCCGCCCAGCCGGCGATGAGTCCCACGACGATCCACGCAATAATGCCGCCAGGCGAAAGCTCCATGGACACCTCCTCGCGTATTTGGCGTGACCACCTCTTGCGAGGCGGTCACATCTAGAAAACGCCGGATGGAATAGCCCTACTCGCCACTCGAATGGGGATCAGCAGCCTCCTCCCAAAAGAAAAGAGGGGAACCCGAAGGTTCCCCCCTTCCATGGTTTGGCGCTAGCCGCGCTTGACCCGAAGACCGATGGCCCCCAGCGCGACCAGGGCCGCGCCGATGATTCCACCGATTATCGGCAGGCCGGTGCCCGCCAGTCCGATGCCGCTTGCTGTGGCGGCCGAGACGCCGCCGGTCGCTGTTGCACCCGGGGTGCCGCCGGTCGCCGTTGCACCCGAGGTGCCGCCGGTGTTGCCACCGGTGTTGGCGCCGGTGCCGCCAGTCGTGCTGCCCGCGCTCGGCGCGCTGCCGGTGCTGGTGCCGTTGCTGGTGGTGCTGCCGGTGCTGGTCTGAGGAGTCGAGTTACCGGTCGAGCCGCTGGTGCTGCCCGCCGACCCGACGCTGCCGGTGCTCCCCGTCTGAGGAGTCGAGTTGCCGGTCGAGCCGCTGGCGCTGCCCGCCGACCCGACGCTGCCGGTGCTCCCCGTCTGGGGAGTCGAGTTGCCGGTCGAGCCGCTGGCGCTGTCCGCCGAACCGACGCTGCCGGTGCTCCCTGTCTGGGGAGTCGAGTTGCCGGTCGATCCATTGGCGCTGCCCGCGCTGCCTACGCT
>WNGR01000437.1_pt1 | contig 45491 bp, 41 predicted proteins | sample 5407581 | NCBI WGS metagenome assembly WNGR01 (sample SAMN13153383, study PRJNA577476) | soil metagenome | isolation source: 80 cm soil or saprolite under Garry oak tree replicate 2 | place: USA:California | collected 2016-06-15 | reverse complement strand
GACCCACGGCAGCGAGCCGCAAACGCAGCCGCTGTGGCAGGCGCTGTACGAGGCCGGGGCGGATGTGGTCCTGTCGGGACACGAGCACAACTACGAGCGCTTCGCGCTCCAAACCCCGGACGGCCGAGCCGACGCCGCGCGGGGGATTCGCGAGTTCGTGGTCGGGACGGGGGGCGGCGGCGCCTACCGGTTCGGGCCCCCGATTGCGAACAGCGAGACCCGCAGCACGGACTACGGTGTCCTCAAGCTGACACTGACGCCGCAGTCCTATCGCTGGCAATTCGTTCGCCGACTCGGGGTCTGGGGCCTGCCACTGAGAGAGGCGGGCTGGCCGACGGCGCGGGCATGAGGCAAGTTTCCTTGCCCTGTCACTTCCGCCAGAGTCCGTCAACGTGTGACCAGCAGCCGGCTGTTTGCTGATCGTCGTCGGGGCAGCGACCGACGCCGCGAGGCACGACGCCGGTCCATGACGGGCGTTGCCGCGGAGCGCCGGCGTGTCGTGGATCGACGGCGCGGCGCCGAACGGCGCAGCACCCTCGATCGCCGGAACCGGCCCACCCGAGCCTCGCCAGGTGAGGCTCCGGGCGAGCATCTCCGAAACGCACTCCAGCTGCTCAACCAGTTGGCCGTAAGCCACGAGCTGGGCGACGCGAGCACCAGGACCTTGGCGGCCTCGATCCATCGCGTGCGGCGCGCCCTCGACCTGCTCGAGAGCCGGCGGATGGCGTAGCCCCTAGAATAGCTCGAGCTGCTCTGCCACCAGCGTTCTCAGCTTCGCCAGCATCTTGACCATCGCCCAGGTGTCGCGCTCGCAGTAACGCAGCAGCGCCTCGCGCAGCTCCACGCGCTCGGCCGGCTGCAGCTCCTCGCTGAACATCAAGCGCATCAACTCGAGCGTCGCGGTCTCCCCCTCGCCGATCTTCAGATCGGCGTAGGAGAGGCCCGGCACGAGCGCCGGGAGCGTCCGCTTGATGCTGAAGCTCCCGCCGAACTCGGGGTGATAGACGTGGTTGCGGACGAGGGGGAGCAGATCGACGAGCCTCTTCTCGATCCGTTGCAGCTCCTTGGTGAGGCGCGGCACTGCTTCGGCCAGCTGGCGGACGCAGTCACGCTCGAAGCTCGCGTAGTACGCCACCACGTGGCGTGCCCCCGCGCACGCCGCCACCAATGACTCCGCGAGCGCGGGGCGAGGATCTCCGCCACGGTCGGCGAGCCACTCGTAGTGCACCAGGCCGCGGCCGCGCTCTTCCACATGGCAGCTGAACTGCACGGGCACGTTCTGCCACGGCCGGCAGCCGTCCCACCGGGGGATGGCGAGGCTCACCGTTTCGAAGTCGAGAAATGCGAGCGGCGACGCGAACCGGGCGAGCGCCTGGGCGAGTGCCGGCTCCACCACCATCCGGCCTGCGGTCACCGCCCGCACCTGGCGCTGGTGGATGACGGACAGCTCGAGGTCCGACGGCAGGTCGTAGATCGTCGCGTAGCCGTCCGCCTGGTACTGCAGCGCCTGCTTGCGCTCGATGCGGTAGAGGCTGCTGACGTGGTGGTCCGGCAGCTTCGGCCAGCAGCGCTCGAGGAAGGGGCAATCGTGAGGCCTGGTGCAGTGGTCGCCGACCGGGACTTGGGGGAGGGGTCCCTCGAGCATGCGATGCTGCGCCGCGAGCTCGTCGGGGAGGCCCAGCAGCACTCCCTCGACCGGCGCCGAGACGTCTTCGCGTACGAACAGCGTGCTCAGGTCGGGATAGCGACACTCCGGGTTGAGGTGCATCACCGCGGCCCGCTCGACCTGGAGCCCCGCGCGCCGCAGCACGTGCACCTGAAGGGCGACGTCCGGCAAATGCTCCGGTTTCAGGCGGTTCGTCGCCTTCACCTCGACCACCTCGTAGCCGCGCGGCCCCCGCTCGAGGATGTCTACGGCCGCGTAGGTATCGTCGGCGAGGAACGTCGCTTCGTACAGCGCTGGGGGTGAGGGCTCCCGCTGCAAGATGTCACGGGTCTGCGCCACCTTGTTGTCGAATTGGTAGAACGGCAAATCGACGAGCTCGCCTCCCGGAACGTACTCCCGGGCCCTGCGGCCGACCTCGTTCCCTTGGTTGAGCACGTTGCGCAGCGCCGCGTCCGGCACCAGCTCCGGTGCGTCCGGCTCGTGCACGCGCCACCACAGCTGTTTGTGGCACTGCAGCCCGGCGAGGAAGCGGGATTTGGAGAGACGGAGCGACGTGGGGGCCATGAACCAACAGTAATCAGCGCGCCTCGTTCGGTGTCGCGGCGTAGGGGCGCAGCATGCGGCGCCCCTACATGAAATGAGGCAGCCCACCGGCGTGGAAAAAAGTCGAGAGCCGGGAAGCTCGTGGCTCCCCGGCTCTCGAAGCGCAGCGAAACCGGCTGCGAGATCTGGTACGTGATTGAGTATAAGCGATGTCCCGTCTCGGGGGCAACAGGCGGGCGATGCGGCGGTGCCGGCGGTGGGATTCGAACCCACAAGGGCTTGCGCCCAGAGATGTACCAGATCTCAGCGTTTACCGGTTTCGCCACGCCGGCACCTCACCGGTTGCGAACCACGGCAATCCACAAGGCCGAGACGCGAGACCTGATGCACGCCACCGTGCCGCGGGTGCATTATGGGGTGAGGATGTCGACGTCCGATAACCTGGTTCTTGCAGGTGGGGTCGGATTCTTGCGGACGGTGCCGGCGAGATCGTACGAAGGGATGTGACGGAGGAGGTCAGATGCGCGTGTTCGTGACGGGTGCCACCGGGTTCGTAGGCTTCGCCGTGGCGACGGCGCTCCGCCGGGCGGGTCATGACGTGTACGGGCTGACCCGTGCCACGGCGAAGGCGCCGCAGCTCGCGCGCCAGGAGATTCGCCCCGTGATCGGAGACATCGGGGACCCGAAGAGCTACGCCGATACGGCCGAGGAATGCAGTGTCCTCGTGCACGCTGCCTTCGAGTCCTCGGCCAGCGCCGTGGCCAAAGACAAGACCGCGGTCGACGCCTTGATCGAGGCCGGGCGTCGGGGATCGCAGCCCAAGACGCTGATTTTCACGAGTGGCGTCTGGGTCCACGGCAACACCGGCGACAAGCTGGTGGACGAGACCAACCCGCTCGACCCGATCAAGCTCGTCGCCTGGCGGCCGGCGCACGAGCAGCTGGTGTTGCAGGCGAAGGCGGTGCGCGGGCTCGTGATCCGGCCCGGTTGCGTGTACGGCGGGCGGGGCGGGATGACCGGCGATTGGTTCGCCGCGGCGGCGGCTGGCAAGCCGCCCACCGTGGTGGGGTCGAGCCAGAACCGTTGGGCGATGGTGCACATCGACGACCTGGCGGACGCCTACGTGCGCGCCGCGGAGCGCGGGCTGACCGGCGAAGTGTTCGACGTGTCTGACCGGTCGCGTGCCACTGTGCTGGTGATGGCGACGGCGGCGGCGCGCGCCGCGGGCTTCCAGGGCGAGCTGCGACCGGTGCCCCTCGGCGAGGCCCGCAGGACGATGGGGGACTTCGCGGACGCGCTGGCCCTGGACCAGCATGTGGATGCCCGCAAGGCGGTGCGCCTGCTCGACTGGCAGCCGCGCCACGGCGGCTTCGTGGACGAGGCGGACATTCTCTACGCGGCTTGGAAGGCGTGGCGCGCGTAACCCCGTGGCCCCGGGCGTAAGCCCGGGGCCCGGGCATTCGCATTACTTCAGCAGCATGTCGTGCGGCCGGCCTGGCCCGGTCGGGAACTGATCGAAGTCCACGGCGAACTTGTCGTCCAGCTTCATACCGCTCGCATCCACGTCGAGCAGCCACACCCGGAACGGGACCTTCCCGTCGAGGTTCGAGAGCAGCGAATTGCTCACGTACAAACGGCGGCTGTCGGGCGTAAGCTTCATCATATTCGGCTCTTGCAGCTTGACCTCGCTCACGAACTTGGGGTGCAGCGGATCGGAGACGTCGTATTGCTGCACCGCATTGCCGCTGAACAGCGACACGTACAGCAGCCGGTTGTCGTACGAGATCCGCACGTCCGCGGGCGTCGAGTTCGCCGGGAGCTGGATGACGCGGGTGAACGCGACCTTGCCGTCTTTGTCCTCCCAGTACCAGATCGTACTCGCTCCGGCGCAGTTGATGAAGCCGCCGCGCGCCGCCGGCCCGTGCTGCCACCGCACCTCCAGCGGCATCTTGTCGAGGTGCTCGACCTGGAGCACCGTGCCCGCCTTCCAATCCCACACGACGACCGCGTCGCCGACGTTTTCGGGAGCGATCGGGTTCCCGCGGAAGTGGTGGGGGTGAGTCCAGCTGGACGTGACCATCCGGTTCAGCTCGGGCTTCACGCCGACGTCGTACATGTAACCGGGATCGTCGGGGCGGTTCGGGGCGGGGAGCGCCGAGACAAAGTTCCCGTCCTCATCGAGCCGCACCAGTGCGCCGGGGCCGGTGCCGTCCCTCGAGCCGAGCATCGCGATCATGACGCCCCCGGGCACGGCGTAATAGGTATGCGGGCCGGTGTAGCCGCTCAACGCACCTAGGTCCGGGATGGTCTTGATGAGCTTGGGATGCCGTGGGTCGGTCTTGACGTCGTAGATGAACAGCCGGTTCGAGATCAGGCCGCCCGCGAAGATGCGGTCCGCATTCACCGTATAGCCGAAGTGGTGCGCCTCGTTGTCGACGGTCGAGCCCGTGGGAACGGTCGTGATGGTCTTCCCGTAGCGGGGCGACTTGGGGTCGGCGTCGACGACCGTGAGAAAGTCCGGCTGCTTGGCATCGGCGTCGCTGGTCCAGACATATAACAGGGACTCGTGCTGGTCCGGCCTCAAGTTCTTCACGAACACCGATTCGTCCTCGGGGCCCGACGGTACCGGCGCGATCCACGCCGGCAGGGTGAAGAGCAGCAGCAGCGTTGCCCGTCTCATGGAAACGACCTCGTCACTAGAAGGGGAAAGAGCATTCGGCCGGTGGGCTCGAGCGGCAGGGGCGTATCATCTGCTGAGAACCTACCCGCCGTTCGGTGGGTGACAAGAGGCTTCAGCCGCGGACCAGCTCGCGCAGCACCGTGACGGTCCGATCGAGCTCCTCCTCGGTGTTGTAATAGTGCGGCGACAGACGCAGCACCGACGTGGCGCGCTTCTCGTCCATGTCGATCACCCCGGCCGTGCGGTCGGCCGAGCTGGTGTTGATCCCCCGCTCCCGCAGCCGGAGCTTCAACTCCGCGGCGTCCCGGCCTGCCACGGCGATAGTGACGATCGCGCACCGCTCGCGGCCGCGGTCGAGCAGCCGCACGCCGTCGAGCTCCTGTAGGCGTTCGCGCAGCTGGGTGGCAAGCCGCCGGGCCCTGTCGGCCCCGTCCGGGCCGACCGCCAGCGCGTAGCCCGCTGCCTCGCCGAGCCCGAGGACGAGGGCGTAGGCGAACTCCCAGTTCTCGAAGCGGCGCGCGCTGTCGGCCAGCCGAAAGGCGTCGGGATCGGTCCAATCGGCGCCGCGCAGGTCGGGGTAGAGCGGGAACGCCCCTCGCTCGAGCATGCGGTCGGAGACGTAGAGGAATCCGATGCCGCGCGGGCCGCGCAGAAACTTGCGGCCCGTCCCGGTGAGGAAATCACAGCGCAGCGTCCCGACGTCCGCCGCCATCTGGCCCACGCTCTGGCACGCGTCGACGAGGTAAGGTACGCCCAGCCCGGCGCACACTTCGCCCACGGCGGACGCGTCCTGCACCAGCCCCGAATTGGTCGGCACCCATGTGACAGCCACGAGTTTGGTGCGGGGGTGCCGCGCGAGGCGACGCACGCTCTCCGGATCCACCCCCCCCTCGGGGAGATCGTCGGCGCGCACGGTCTCGACTCCCGCCCGGCGCGCCAGCGACAGGTACATGAGCTGGTTCGAGGGATAATCCGTAGGCGTGGTGACGATGCGGTCGCCCGGGTGGAAATCGAACGCCGAGAGCGCCTGCGCGAACGCGACCGTGGCGTTCTCCACGATCGCGACGTTGCTGGCCGCGGCGCCGATCAGCTTTGCGATCCGTGCATAGCTCTCCCGCACGCGCGCGTCGGCTTCGTCTGCCGCCTCGTAGCCGCCGATCAGGGCTTCCCGTTCCAGGTGGCGGGTGAGCGTCTCGAGCACCGGCCGCGGCATGAGCGCCGCGCCGGCGTTGTTGAGGTGGATGCGCTCCTGGCAGCCGGGGTGTCTTCGCGCCAGCGCGCGAGCAGGGCAGAGGCCGCGTCGGTCGTCATGGGCGGCGGAGCGATGCGGTCTCCTACACCAGATTCCGCACCACGAACCACACGTTCGCCGGCCGCTCGGCGAGCCGGCGCATGTACCACGCGAACCAGGCGGTCCCGTAGCTGATCAACACCCCCACCGTGCACCCATCGGCCGCGAGTGTGCGCTGGGCCGCGGCTTTGATGCCGTACAGCATGTGGATCTCGTAGGCGCTGGGAGCGGTGCCTTGCCGCCCGGCGAGCTCGCGGATCCGCGCGATCAGCCGGAGGTCGTGCGTTCCGAACACGGGCCGCACGCGTCCGCGGACGGCCTCCTGCAGCAATTGCTCCGCGAGCGCCGCGTAGCGCCCGTCCACGTCGCGCTTGCGTGGGAACGCGATGCTCGCCGGCTCGTTGTACGCGCCCTTCACGAGGCGGATCGCGGGCCCGAGCGGCAGCAGGCCGGCCAAGTCCTGCGGGGTGCGGCGCAGATAGGCTTGGAGACAGACGCCCACGTTCCGTCGCTCGGCCCGGACCCGGCGGAACAGGTCGAGCGTGACGTCGACGTAGCGCGACTCCTCCATGTCGATCCACAGGAACGAGCCGCTCTCGGCCGCCCGGGCCGCGAGCTCGCCGACCGCCCGTTCGCAGGTACTGCGATCCACCTCGAGACCGAGGTGTGTGAGCTTGATCGACAGCTCGGTAGGGAGGCGGCGCTGCCGCACCCGGCCCAGTACGCCCAGGTAGTGGTCGCGCACGGCCTCGGCCTCGGCCTGCGTCGTCACTTGCTCGCCGAGCTGGGTGAGCACGCTCCGAAGCCCGGCGCGCGCGAACTCGGCGGCAGCGTCGAGCGCCGCGCCTAAGTCTTCGCCCGGCAGGAAACGGCGGACCGCGCGCCGAAAAAAGGCGCGGCGGCGGAGCTGATCGGCGAGCCAGGGGCTGCGCGAGGCACGGAGCAGCAGGCGGCGGGCGAGCGACATGGGTGGGATGAAATAGCGCGGATCCGCCGCGGTCGGTAGGCCTAAAGCGGAGCGAGGAGTGGAACCGCCGCCGGGGGTCCAGCGCTCGGTCTTGCGACCGGGCCAGACACAATCCACCGGTGAGCAGTTGCGGCCCACTCCCCGCTTTGTATGTCGTATGACCCGCCGCGCGTGTCGCGCGGCGGGCGCGTCAACCCGCCGCGCTCCAGCCTGCGGCTGCCTGCCACTCAGGCTGCCCGGCGAATTCCGGGCGCCGCTCCGCACCGCCGCGTCGATCAGAACTGATACGCCGTTCGACGCCGCTCCAGGAGCCCACGGGCAGCACCGCGGCCGCGTTGCGTCGATCGGCCAGGCGCCGGCGCTCCGCCGGAACAGCGCCGTCGACCGTGGCCTGCGCCAGCACCGCACCGATGACGACTTCCGGCGGTAGCGGCCGGAACGATGACCACTCGTCCCGGAACCAGTCCCGCTGTAGGCTGACCGCGGCCTCGGCGCCTTGCTGCGTGTGGAACAGCCCAATGGACGTCAACACGTCGTTGCCCGCGTCCATCAGGTAGCACGCCACGAATCCCGGGATGCGCCGCACTAGCGGCACGAACTGCTTCTCCGCATAGCGCACCGCCTCCGCGACCGTCCCCAGCCTCACCCGGTACCGCCGGATTACTGCGTGCATGAGCCCCCCTGTGTGCCTGGTGATCCCCAGTGCAAGTCCCGCGCCGATGGCCGGCCGCAGCCGGTACGCTTGCCGCTATCGGGTCGTGGGCCGCGTCACGTGGTCCCTCCCCAAAAGTGCTGCGACCCTGCCACAGACCGAACCTCGTTTGGGCTCGAAACGAGGTGCGGCCTGTGAGGGGACGGTAGCGGCGGCCCCACACCCGGTCAAGGACCGGGTGTGGGGGGCAGCCTCAGCCTTCGACGATGATGAGGTACTTCGAGTTCGCCCAGAAGCGGGCGGAGTCGGCGATCTTGACCTTGCCGGTAATCGTGCCGTCGGCCGAGGGCGGGATGGCGAGCGCGCTCGCGTCCTGGCGCGAGACGATGTGGTACTCCTTGTCGGCGGCCGGGAGCGGGATTTCGGACAGCGCCCGCCGGTCGACCGGTGTGAACGCGCTGGGGTCGAGGTTACGGGACGGGACCAGCGTCTTGCCGCTCTTCCACAGGACGAACAAGAACCGGGCACCGCCTTCTTCACGCACGATGCCGCGCTGCTCCAGCTCGTCTTTGGTCCCCACGATGTAGTAGACCGTGTTGGCTTCGGTGGCCATGTTGTCGATGGTGTCCTTCAGGGCCACGTTTTCAGCCGAAAGCTTCTCCACCTGGTCGTTGAGGGCGGAGATCGTTTCCTTCTGATTGTCGATCACGCCCTGGAGGTTCTGAATCGTCGAGGCGAGATCGTCTTTCAGGCTGTCGGAGAGCGTGGTGAGTTCCCGCACCCGCTGCTCGGTCTGCTGCAGCTTCGGCTCGATCTCTCTCACCCGTGCCGTGATGTAGCGGATCTTCGCGACCATCGTGTCGCGCGACGCCCGCAGCCGCGACTCCGCCGCTCCCACCTTCATCCGCTTGGCCGGAACGGCGACGGCCGCGAGCTCCTTGCTGATCTCGCTCACCAGACGCGTGTTTTCGGCGACTTCCTGCATCAGGCGCTCTTTCTCGGAGGACGCTTGCGACAAGCTGTCCATCCTCGCCTGCACCTCGGGGGACGGGCCCTGCTTGCACCCTGCGGCGACGAGCAGCGCGAGGGGGAGCCACACCGCCCCCGCCGCCAGACGGCCATTCTTGAACATGTGCTGGAAACCTCCTACCTGAACTTGGGTGACGTGGGTCACACAGCTGCCGGGGGCGAACACCCCGTTGGGGATGGAGACTCCTACCCCGCAGGGCGCGACGTGGTTTCGCCGCAACACGCCGTGTTCCCTCAATCAATAACGAATCCCATCTTCAGAGCACAGCGATGGACGTCACCGAGCCTCGGGCTAGCCAGTGGCCGCCGACCGCCACGGAATCCTCCACTGGTCAGCCGACCTACGTCCTGTCGCGCTGGCTGTTCCTCCGGCTGCTGGGCCTCGTTTACCTGATCGCGTTCGTCTCGCTTGCGCTGCAAGTCACGGGCCTGGTCGGCGAGCACGGGATCCTCCCGGCCGCTGCCTTCCTCGAGCGAGCCCGCGGGCTCTACGGAGCGGCCGCGTACCGCGAGCTCCCTACCATCTGTTGGCTGGGAGCGGGGGACGGGGCCCTTCGAGCCCTCTGCTGGGGCGGCGCCACGCTCGCCCTGCTGCTGGTCGCCGGGGTGGCCCAGGCGCCGGTGCTGGCGCTGCTGTGGGCATGCTACCTGTCGCTCAGCGTCGTGGGACAGACCTTCCTCTGGTTCCAGTGGGATGGGCTGCTCCTCGAGACGGGCCTGCTCGCGGTCCTGTACGCGCCCAGCCAGTTGCTGCCGAGCCTCGAGCGGGAGCGAGCGCCGTCGCGCACTGTGCGGTGGCTGGTGTGGCTGCTGCTCTTCAAGCTGATGTTCCTCTCCGGGATCACCAAGCTCGCCAGCGGCGACCCGACGTGGCGCCACCTCACCGCGCTGGACTACCACTTCTGGACGCAGCCGCTGCCGCCCTGGACCGCGTGGTACGCGCAGCGGCTCCCCGGTTGGGTGCACAAGGGCATGACGCTGGGGATGTTCGCGATCGAGCTCGGCGTACCCTGGCTGATCTTCGCGCCCGCCCGCTTCCGCCGGCTGCGCGTCGTCGCGTGCGCCCTGCTCGTACTCGGCCAGCTCGGGATCGCCGTGACGGGAAACTACGGGTTCTTCAACCTGCTCGCGATCGTATTGTGCGTGCCGCTGCTGGACGACGCTGTGTTGCGGCCCGTGCTGCCGCTGCGGCTCGCCGCCGGCGAGCCCGAGCCGCTGTGGCGCCGGCGCGTGACGGTCGCGCTCGCGGCGATGATCGCGCCGCTCAGCGCGCTCACGTTCGCCCGCGAGATCAGCGCGACGCTTCCCGGCGGCCGCGGGGCCGATCACCCGTTGCTCCGCGCGGTCGCGCCGCTCCGCTCGGTGAACGGCTACGGCCTGTTTCGCGTGATGACGACGGAGCGGCCGGAGATCGTGATCGAAGGCAGCCGGGACAGCGTGCACTGGCTCGAGTACGAGTTCCGCTGGCAGCCGGGAGCGGTGTCGCGCCGGCCGCGCTTCGTCGCCCCGCATCAACCGCGGCTCGATTGGCAGATGTGGTTCGCGGGGTTCGACCCCGAAGGCGCCGAGCCGTGGCTCGCCGGTCTGGTGCGCGGCCTGCTCGAGGGGAGGCCGCAAGTCCTGTCCCTGCTCGGGCCGAACCCGTTCCTCGACGCGCCGCCGCGCTACGTGCGACTCGTCTCCTACCGTTACCGGTTCACCACTGCACAGGAGCGCTCCCGCACCGGTGCGTGGTGGGCACGGCAGTTCGTCGGCTACCTCACGCGCGCGATCGCCCTTCCCGGGACTCCGCCGACACCGGATTCCGCAGCACGCCGACCTCCGGAATCTCCACCTCCACCACGTCGCCCGCCGTGAGCGGCCCGACGCCCGCGGGCGTCCCCGTCGCGATCAAGTCTCCGGGCTCGAGCGTCATCGTCTGAGACACGAATGCGACGAGCGCGGCGATGCCGAACACCATGTCGCGCGCGCGCCCGCGCTGCCGGTCGACACCGTTCACGCGGCAGCGGACCTCGAGCTCCGAGAGGCGCGCCGGGTCGAGCGGGGTGACGCGTGGGCCCACCGGGCAGAACGTGTCGAACCCCTTGGCGCGGGTCCACTGCTCCTCGCTGCGTTGGAGGTCGCGCGCGGTGACGTCGTTCAGGCAGGTGATTCCCGCGACGGCGGCGAGCGCCTGGGCCTCCGACACGCGGCGGATGCGCCTGCCGATCACGACGGCGATCTCCGCCTCGTATTCGACCCGCTCCGACTCGAGCGGCAATACGATCGTGTCGCCGTCGCCGATCACCGCGGTGGGCGGCTTGAGAAACAGCAGCGGCCGCGTGGGGACCACGTTCCCGAGCTCCGCCGCGTGCTCGCGGTAGTTGCGCCCGATGCCGACGATCTTCCCCGGCCGCGCGATGGCCATCTGCCGGCTCCGCTGCTTGGTCTCTCGTATATGGCGCGCCAAGGCGCGTCGCCGCAAGGCGATGCGCCCGTTGACCCGGGCCGGATCCGGTTTATCTTCCCGCCCGTGACGCGCGGGCCGCGGGGTCGGCTCGCGCCGTTTGCTTCTCTAGGAGCTGGTTCATGAAGGCGACCGATATCCGGCGCGGCCACGTTATCCTCCTCGACGGGCAGCCGTGCCGTGTCATGGATTTCACCCACCGCACGCCCGGGAATCTGCGGGCATTCGTTCAGGTGCGGCTCCGCAATTTGGTCACCGGGAACACCTTCGACACCCGGCTCTCGGCCACCGACTTCGTGGACGAAGCCCCGCTCGAGACCAAGGAGTTCCAGGTTCTCTACGCCGATCAAGGCGGCGTGCACGTCATGGACACCACGACCTACGAGCAGCACACGCTCGACGGCGAGGCGGTGGGCGATCACGCCGCTTGGCTCCAACCCGAGATGCACATTCAGGTCGAGTGGCTCCACGGCCGCCCGGTGGGCATCGAGCTGCCCTCGGTCGTCGAGCTCACCGTGGCGCAGACGTCCCCCGTGATGCGGAGCGCCACCAAGACCGCGAGCACGAAGCCGGCGAAACTGTCGAACGGCGTCACCATCCAGGTGCCGGAATTCATCAATGAGGGGGAGAAGGTGCGAGTGGACCCACGGGAAGGGGTCTATCTGGAACGGGCGAAATAGGGCCCGCCCGTTCGGGTAGGTCGCGACCACGCCCACGCGCATAAATTGCTTGGCATCCCAGCCCCGGGGCCTCGCCCCGGGGTTCGTTTGTCACTGAGAGGACCGATGATGCGCTCCGCCACGCGGCTCAACTTGCTCGGTACGGAACAGGCCTATCTGGTGCTCGGCTCGGCGCGGCGACTCGAGGCCGCCGGTCACAAGGTCGTGCACCTCGAGATCGGCGAGCCCGACATGCCGACGCCGCCGCACGTCGTGGAGGCGGGCATTCGCGCGCTGCGGGACGGTCTCACCCGCTACGCGCTCGCGGCCGGCGTGCCGGAGCTGCGCGACGCGATCGCCCACTCCCTGGCCGCGCGCGGCGTGCGCGCGGCGGCGGAGAACGTGATCGTCGCGCCGGGCGCGAAGCCGATGCTGTTTGCCGCAGCGCTCGCGCTCATCCAGCCGGGCGACGAGGTGCTCACGCCCGATCCCGGCTTTCCGATCTACGAGTCCGTCGTGCGGTTCGCGGGCGGCCGGCCGGTGTACTACCCGCTGGACGAGTCCCGCGCGTTCGCGCCCGACGTGGTAGCCATCGCCGAGCGGGTCACGCCGCGTACGCGCGTGCTCATCCTGAACCTGCCGCACAACCCGACCGGCGGCGTTGCGACCCCGGACGACCTCGCCCGCCTGGCGGCGCTCGCCCAGCGGCACGATCTGTGGGTGATCTCGGACGAAGTCTACGGACCGATCCGCTACGACGAGCGGTACGACAGCATCGCGGCGCTACCCGGTATGGCCGAGCGGACGTTCCTGGTGGACGGATTTTCCAAGACGTACTCGATGACCGGCTGGCGGCTGGGTTACGGGGTCATGCCGCAGTGGCTGGCCGAGCCCGTCACGACGCTCATGATCAACAACGTGTCCTGCACCGCGACGTTCGTGCAGTACGCCGGTCTTGCCGCGCTCACCGGCCCGCAGGACGCCGTCCGGCGCATGGTATCGGGCTTGCGCGGCAAGCGGGATCGGCTGGTGCGCGGACTCGAGGCGATCGAGGGCGTCACGTGCGCCACGCCTGCGGGCGCGTTCTACTGCTTCCCCGACATCAGCGGGATCCTGGAGCGGACCGGCATGACGTGCGAGGCATTCGCCGAGCGGCTGCTTGAGGACGCGCACGTCGCCGCGCTCGCCGGCACGGCGTTCGGTCCGGGGGGAAAGGGTCACCTGCGGATGTGCTACGCGACCGATCCCGCCCTGATCGACCTGGCGCTGCAGCGGATCCGGACGTGGGTGGGGAGCCGCCCAGGGGTGGCTGTGCCGCGGTAGGTCCACACCCTGAAGGGTGTGCTCGGCGCTGCACTGTGCTGAAGCACACTGTCCTTCAGGACAGTGTCTCGCCGAGCCCACGCTTCCAGCGTGGGAACGCGCGCCTTGACCTCCCCCGGCCGGTGGCTATCTTACGACCGACAACTGATTGCGTGGTGATTTGCCGCGTATTGCCGCCACGTTAAACAAGGTGCTAAAAAGCGACCGCCCGCGGCGTTGATCGCCCGGGCATTTTTGTTGAGGTCTCGATGACGTCCACCACCGCGCCGGTCGCCTCTCGAGCTTGGCTCAGCGCTCGTCCGCTCCGCTGCCGCAACTGCGGCGCCGACCGCGCGGCCGGCCCGGTCTCGATTTGCGAGCAATGCCTCGGGCCGCTCGACCCGGTGTACGAGCCGCGGCGGCGCCTTCCCAACCGCAAGGCCATCGCCGCGCGGCCTCCCTCGCTGTGGCGATACCAGGAGTGGCTGCCGTTCGACGGCGACCCCGTGCTGTCCCTCGACAGCGGGTTTACGCCGCTCGTCGAGACGCCCGCGCTGGCGCGTCGCCTCGGCGTGGCGCGCGCCTGGGTCAAGAACGATACCGTCTGCCACCCGTCGCTGTCGTTCAAGGACCGGGTGGTCGCGGCGGCGATCAACGCGGCGGCGGCGTTCGGGCTCGACACGATCGGCTGTGCCTCGACCGGCAATCTCGCGAACGCCGTCGCGGCCCATGCCGCCCGCGCCGGGCTCAAGGCGTGGATCTTCATCCCCGACACGCTCGAGGCTGCGAAGGTGATCGGCGCGAGCGTCTATGGCCCCAGGCTAGTGCGCGTGCGCGGCACGTACGACGACGTCAACCGGCTGTGCGCGCAGGTGGCGGACCGGTTCGGCTGGGGGATCGTGAACGTCAACCTGCGCGGCTATTACGGCGAGGGCTCGAAGACGGTCGCGTACGAGATCGCCGAGCAGCTGGGCTGGCGGCTGCCGACAGCGGTCGTCGCCCCGATGGCGGGGGGCTCGCTCGTCACCAAGCTGCACAAGGGGTTCGGGGAGTTCTTGGACGCCGGGCTCGTCGCGGGCGCCGCGCCGCGCCTGTACGGCGCGCAGGCGAGCGGGTGTGCGCCGATCGTGCGACTGGTGGAGCGCGGCGGCACACAGCTCGAGCCCGAAGTGCCGAACACGATCTGCCGGTCGCTCGCGATCGGTAACCCCGCCGACGGACCGTTCGCCGCCCGCGCGATGCAACAGTCGGGCGGTTGGGCGGCCGCGGTGAGTGACGACGCTCTGGTCCAGGGCATCCGGTTCCTCGCCGAGGACGCGGGGGTGTTCGCGGAGACGGCCGGCGGCGTGACCGCGGCGGCGGCCCTGGCGCTGGCCCGCGCCGGGCGGCTGCGGCCGGAGGACGAAGTCGTCCTGTGCATCACGGGGCATGGCCTGAAGACCGTCGAGGCGGTGAGCGGCGCGCTGCCGGAGGTGCCGCTGATCGCGCCCCGACTCAAGGAGGTAGCGGCGCTGGTGGATGGGAACGACTCGTGACGCCTGCGAGCGTGCTGGTGCGCGTCCCCGGCTCCACGTCGAACGTCGGCGCGGGATTCGATTGCGTCGGGATCGCGATCGATCGCCGCCTCAGCGCGACGGCCCGGCTCGAGCCGTCGTCCGGCGCGCCGCTCCGCATCGACCGACGCGGCACGCTGACCGCCGTGACCGTGCCGCCGGACCGCGACTCGCTGTTCGCCGGCTTCGCCGCCGCGTGCCGCGGTGCGGGTTGCCGGGTGCCGGCGGGCCTCGTGATCGACGCCGGCTCCGACATTCCGGTCGGCCGCGGCCTCGGCTCGTCGGGCGCGGCGACGGTCGCAGGAGCGCTGGCGGCCCGGGCCCTGCTCGGGCTCGGGCTCGACGACGACATGCTCGCCCGCCTGTGCGCGGAGGTCGAGCACCACCCCGACAACGTGGCGCCGGCGATCTACGGAGGCGCGGTGCTCGCCGTCCCGGGGCCGGAGGGGCGATTGACCGTCGCTCCGCTCGAGGTGCACGCGTCGCTGGTGTTCGTGTTCGCCGTGCCTGACGTGGAGGTCGCCACCGAGCGCGCCCGCGCGGCGCTGCCGCCGAGCGTGTCCCACCGGACCGCGGCGACGGCAGCCGCGAAGGCCGGGGCGCTCGTCGCCGGGCTGGCGCGGGCCGACGCGGGGCTGCTCGCAGCGGCGCTCGACGACGTGCTGCACGTGCCCCACCGGCGCGCGCTCGTGCCCGGCTACGACGCGGTGACGGCGGCGGCGCGCGCGGCCGGAGCGTTCGGCGCCACGCTGTCGGGCTCCGGGTCGTCGATACTCGCGGTGACGCCCGCCTCAGCCGCCCCGGGCGTCGCGGACGCGATGGCGCACGCGTGGCGCGAGCTCGGCGTCGCGGTGGAGACCTTCGTCCTCACCCGGCCTGCGGGCCGCTATCAGCTGACCAGCCTCACTCAGGAGACAGTGCCATGTCCATCACGGTGAACCTTCCCTCGGTGCTCGCGACCCACGCGGGCGGCGTGCGCACGCTGCGCGCCAACGGCCGCACCCTCGGCGAAGCCGTCGCTAACGTGGCGGCGCAATACCCTGCCCTCGGACCGCGCCTGCGCGACAAGGACGGCAACCCGTATCCGTTCGTCGTGTTCTACCTGAACGACGAGGACGTCCGGTTTCGCGGCGGCTTTGCCGCGCCCGTCCAGGACGGGGACGAGGTGACCGTCATTCCCGCGATCGCGGGAGGGTGAGCCCTACTTCGCGCAGCGCGCCGCAGCGCGCGGCTCAGCGGCGCGCGACCGCGGGCGTGATCTCGACCGAGCCGGCGAGGTCGCCGTTCGAGAGCCGGCCGTCCGCTTCCACCCAGGACCCCTTGAGCCAGCCGTCCGCCATCGTCCCCCCGAGACGGATGGTACCGGCCTTCCAGTCCACCATCCCCTCGAGCTCGGCGTCGAACGAGCGGGCGCCCGATGGGTCCACCACCGACCAGTGTGTGACGACGTGCCATACCGGGCTCGCCGCCTCGGACGCGCTCTCGACCTGGCGCAGCTCGACTCTGACACCGCTGCGTGTCCACCCGCGAACCGATCCTTCCCAGACGCAGCTCTGACCGTCCGTCGATACGCCGGCGAAGGCTGTCTGGAATGTGAGCCGTCGCGGCGCGGTCGTCGGCCGGACGAGCATGACGCCGACAGCGGCGCTGAAGAACGATATACCAGCCGTGAAGCGATTCATCTTGAACTCTCCCGGATCGAGGATACCGCTCCGCGATCATGGTCACAGTGTAAGGAGGTGCGGCGCCCGGCGTCTACACACCATCGGGTGGGCGCCGGCTACCCGTTCGACGTAACCCGCTCACAACCCGGCGTCCGCCGCCGCGATCCGCGCGAGCGCCGCCCAATCGATCTCCTGCCAGCCGCGCGCGACCGCGGACAGATACCGGTCCCGGACGAGACTCGCCAGCGGGAGCGGGGCCGCGACGTCGTCCGCCGCGGCGAGCGCGAGCCGAACGTCCTTGAGGCCGTACTTGAGCTTGAACCCGGCTGGCTCGTAGCGCTGATCGGCAATCAGCTTGCCGTAGTTTTCGTAGATCGGCGAGCGGAACAACCTGCCGTTCACAATGTCGAGCAAGTCGGCCGGCGCGATCCCGTACTTGCGGCCGAGGGCGAACGCTTCGCCTAGCGCTTCGATCGCCGCGACGATGAGAAAGTTGCCGGCGAGCTTGATCACGTTGGCCCGGGCGGGATCCTCGCCCGCCGCCACCGTGCCCTGACCCATCGCGTCGAACAACGGGCGGCAGCGCTCGATTGCCGCAGCGGGCCCCGCTGCCACGATCCACAGCTTCCCCGCCTCCGCTGCCTCCGGGCGGCCAAACACCGGTGCAGCGACGTACGTGTGTCCCGCAGCCCGGTGCCGCTCGGCAAGGCGGCGCGAGAGTCCCGCACTGATGGTGCTCATCGACACGTGAATCGCGCCAGTGGGCAGCGCCGCGAGCGCGCCCTGCTCGCCGAGCAGCACCGCTTCGAGCGCCGCGTCGTCGGCGACCATCGTGACAAGGACCTCGGCGCCGCGCGCGGCCGCGCTGGGCGAGTCCGCGATCACGGGGTCGAGCGGCTTGAGTCGATCTGCGCGGGCGCGGGTGCGGTTGTATACGCTGAGCTTGTGGCCCGCTTGCAACAGGTGGCGCGCCAGCGGCAGCCCCATACTGCCGAGGCCGATGAATCCGACTCTCATGCTGCCTCCGATGTGTATTTCACGTTGGGCAAGATACCGAGACAACGCGGCGCGACGCCCCACTCTGGAGCACCTTGCCTGACGGCAGCCGGGGCAGGATTGTCCAGACATGAAAGCGATCCGTGTGCATGGGCCCGGTGGTCCCGAGGCGTTACGCTACGAGGACGTCCCCCAGCCGGCGCCCGGTCCGGGAGAGGTGCTGATACAGGTCCAAGCCGCCGGCGTGAATTACATCGACGTGTATCAGCGCACGGGGCTGTACAAGGTGGCGCTCCCCTTCACACTCGGACAGGAGGCGGCGGGGGTCGTGACGGCCCTCGGCTCGGGTGTGACCGAGGTGAAGGTCGGTGACCGCGTCGCCTATACCCATGTGATGGGCGCCTACGCCGAGTACGCGGTCGTGCCCGCCGACCGGGTCTTGGTGTTGCCGGACGGCGTCAGCACGAAGCAGGGCGCGGCCGCCATGCTGCAGGGTATGACGGCGCACTACCTGGCCTCCACGACGTACGCTCTGAGATCGGGCGATACGTGTCTCGTGCACGCGGCAGCCGGCGGAGTAGGGCTCCTCCTGTGTCAGATCGCCCGGTTGCGCGGCGCGCGGGTGCTCGGGACCGTCTCGACGCGGGAGAAGGCCGAGCTCGCCCGGCAGGCGGGGGCGGATGCGGTCATCCTGTACACCGAGCAGGATTTCGAGACCGAGGCCAAGCGGCTCACGAACGGGGCGGGTCTGCAAGTGGTGTACGACTCGGTCGGAAAGACGACGTTCGAGAAGGGGTTGAATTGCCTCACGCGCCGCGGGATGATGGTGCTGTACGGACAGTCGAGCGGCCCGGTCGGGGCGTTCGATCCTCAGGTACTGAGCCAGAAGGGGTCGCTCTTTCTCACTCGACCGACCCTCGGTCACTACATCGCCACCCGTACGGAGCTGTTGGAGCGGGCGGGAGAGGTGTTGGGCTGGATCAAGAGCGGTAGACTGAAGCTCCGGATTCAGCACGAGTTCCCGCTCGCGCAGGCGCCGGAGGCGCACCGCGCTCTCGAGGGACGCAAGACCACCGGCAAGGTGCTGTTGATTCCGTGACCCCGACCACGAGGAAGCGCCCTATGACGCTACCAACCCGCCCGCTCGGTACGAGCGGCATGGACATCACGGCCGTCGGCTTCGGCGCTTGGGCAATCGGAGGCGGCGGCTGGGCATTCGGCTGGGGGCCGCAGGACGATGCTGATTCCCTCGCCACGATGCGTCGCGCCCTCGAGCTGGGCATCAACTGGATCGACACGGCCGCGGTATACGGCCTCGGTCACTCCGAAGAGGTCGTGGGCCGCCTGCTGCGCGAGCTGCAGCCTGGGGAGCGGCCCCTGGTGTTCACCAAATGCGGCCTCGTGTGGGACGAGCGCAATCCGATGACGGAGGCGCGGCGGGTCCTGCAGCCCGAGTCGATCCGTAAGGAGGCCGAAGCCTCGCTGCGCCGGCTCGGGGTCGAGCGCATCGATCTCTACCAGTTCCACTGGCCGGACGAGACGGGCACTACTGTGGAACACTCCTGGGAGGCGATGGTGGGGCTGGTGGAGCAGGGCAAGGTGCGGGTGGCCGGCGTTTCAAACTTCGACGTAGGGCTGCTGGAGCGGTGCGAGGCGATCCGCCACGTAGACTCGCTGCAGCCTCCCTTCTCCCTGATCCGCCGGGACGCTGCGGAGCGGGAGATCCCGTGGTGCGCGGAGCACGGCACGGGCGTCATTGCGTACAGCCCCATGCAGTCGGGAATCCTCACAGACGGCTTCACGGCGGAGCGGGTGGCGCAGCTCGCCCCGGACGATTGGCGTCGGCGCTCACGCGAGTTCCAGCAGCCCAACCTCGGCAAGAACCTCGCGCTGCGGGACGCGCTCCGGCCCATCGCGCGGCGCCATGGCACGACCGTGTCGGCCGTCGCGATCGCCTGGACGCTCGCGTGGCCCGGCGTGACCGGCGCGATCGTCGGCGCCCGCAGGCCGGAGCAGGTGGACGGCTGGATCGGGGCCGCGACGCTGCGACTCGCGCCGGCCGACTTGGACGAGATCGCCGCCGCGATCGCGCGCACCGGCGCGGGGTCCGGACCCACGCGACCGTTGCCGGCTCGGGCGCCGCGGGCGCAGGCGACGCGGTGACGCCCGCCGCGGGCACGCTCGCGCTCCTGTTCGACCTGGACGGCACCCTCGTGGACAGCGTGTATCAGCATGTGTTGGCGTGGCGCGAGGCGCTCGAGGAGGGGGGCATCGAGCTGTCCGTCTGGCGCATCCACCGGCGCATCGGCATGAGCGGCGGACTGTTCCTCGACGGGCTGGCGCGGGAAACCGGCCGCCGGCTGACGCCGGAGGACGAGAAGCGTATCCAGCAGGTCCACGCGGCGGCCTTCAAGCGGCAAGTATCGCAGGTGCGCCCTCTCCCCGGTGCCCGCGACCTGCTCAGCTACCTGTCGCAGGCCCGTGTGCCGTGGGCGATCGCGACGAGCGGGCGGCTCGAGAGCGCGCGCCCGCTGCTCGAGATGCTGGGCGTCCGCTCCGACGTACCGGTGGTGTCCCGCGATCAGGTAGAGCACGCCAAGCCCGACCCGGATCTGTTTCTCGCGGCGGCAGCCAAGCTCAACGTGCCGGTCGGCGATACGGTGGTGGTGGGAGATAGCGTGTGGGATCTTCTCGCCGCGCGCCGCGCACGGGCCCTCGGCGTAGGCCTGCTCTCGGGGGGGTACGGCCAGGACGAGCTCGAGGGCGCGGGCGCCTATCGTGTGTACCAGGATCCGGCGGATCTGCTGCGGCACCTCGACGAGGTCGGCGTCCGCCTCTCGCACTGACGTCGTCCCTCCTCAGGACCTACGTTCGTCACGGCGGATCCGAGGCGTGCTTCACCGGTCCGCCGGCCTCTCGTTGTGCCGCCCGGATCCACACCCGCACCTCGGCCGGCGTGGGCCGCGTGCCGTGGTGCACGCCTCGCCACACAGAGTCGGGGTCCGCCTGCGCCAGAGCTTCCACGGTCGCGATGCCGCCCGCGATGAGCGCGGCGGCGTGGCGCGTCCCGATCCCCCGGAGCGTGCTGAGGCGCGCGGCCTGGCGCGCCGCCTGCGCTTCATCGGGCGTGATGCGCGCGCGGTACGCGAGCTCTGCGGCGGGGGCTCGGGCGAGCCGGAACACGTCCGTCCATCCCGCGTTTTGCAGCCGGCCCCGCACTGCGTCGCTGATCCCGGGCAGCTCCGCGAGCCGCGGCGTCACCGAGCTGACCGTCCAGTGGTCCATTGCGGCGAGGACGAGTACCGCAAAGGCCACCGACGGTAGTACCGTACGCGGCCGCGTCCGCGGCGCGAGCAAGTGATACAGCGACCACACCTCGAGCGCGAAGAAAGGAAAGCCGAGGAAGCCGATCGGCGGCATCTCGAAGATCTTCACGTGCTCGAGGAAGGGCACCGTGTAGATCCACTTTCCCCGTGCGGCGGCGTTGAACGACTCCCACACGCCGCCCGCGAACAGGCCGGCCGCCATGAGGCGCGCGATGCGGCCCCATCTGCCCGCGACCATGTCGGCGAACAGCGAGCGTTCGGGATCGGTGCGATATAACACGGGCTCCGCGACGAGCCACACCGCGCCCCACGTAAGCGGGTGGAGATATCGGGGGAACGCGAGCGTCGCGGCGAGCGTCGCCCACCCGAGCCCAAAGGCGGCGCGGAGGTCCCGGGACCGCAGGGCGATGGGGCGCGACTGCAGGCGCTGCCACACCCGGAGCCGATCCAGCAGCCGCTCCGGCAGCAGCACCGCCGGGACGACCGTCGCGAGCGACAGCGTGATGCCGACCCAGCGCTCGACCGGGTTCGCGGGGAGAAACACGTAGTACCAATCCTGCAGCCGGACGTTGATCGCTTCGAACAAGAACCAGATCACCGCGGACCACCACAGCATCGTCGCAAGCGCGCGGGGCTCGGCCAGCAGCGATTCGCCCCCGCGCAGCACGACCATTTGATCGAGGATCAGGAGGGTCGGATACCACGCGAAGACGTACAGCCAGGTCGGGACCGGCGGGATTTCGTAATAACGCAGCACCGCGGCGGCGACGAGCACCAGCGCCGCCACCAGCAGGCGCGGTCGGACTAGTGTCGCAGCGTCGGCCGGAGCCGCCCGTATGCCCATGTCCCAGTCACCTCGCCGGCTTGAAGAGGAGGTCTTGATAGTCGAAGCTGAAATCGGCGAGCGGCGAGACGGCCTCCATCTTGAACTGCTCGATGGAGCCGTCCGGCCGGAGCGCGAAGCTGACGTAGGCGTCCTCGATGTGCGCCGTCCGCCAGCGGGCGATGAACGTGTCGTGCTGCCAGTGCTCGAGATCGCCCACGAAGGCCGGCGAATGGCTGAACCGCAGCACGAGGCGGCCGTTCTCGAGGGTGATTGCGGCGTCCCCGTACAGCTCGTCGCGGTACGTCCCGGCGTATCGCGCCAGCGTGAGCGACGGTCCCACCAGCGAGTCGCGCGCGCTTGCTCTGGCGCGCACGATCGAATCCGCCTGAGCGCGCCCCAGCTGCTCGGCCTGGGCAAATGCGGCGACCCAGTCGGTCGGCGGCGCGCCGAAGAACGTGTCCAGCAGCCGGTAAGCGAGCGCCGTCATGAGCGATGACTCCCCGTTCGTGAGAATAACGAGGCCGAGCCGCTCGCTCGGCACGAGCATCACCTGCGAGGTCATCCCCGCGAGCCCGCCGGTATGGGCCACGAGCTTCCGTCCCCGGTAGTCCCGCATGAACCAGCCGAGCCCATACTCGGAGAAGTTGGCCCGCAGCGCGGCAAGCGGGGGCGGCGGGTCGCCGATCGGGAGGATGGTCTGCCCCGACCACATCACGCGCGCCTGGCGCTCGCTGAACAGCCGGCCCCCCGCGTAGCGACCGGAGTCAAGCCGGCACAGGAGCCATTTGGCCATGTCGCTGACGTTCGACACGATGCCGCCGGCTGGCCCGGTGTTGTCGATCGAATCGCGCGGCACTACCTGCAGCTTTCCCTGCTCCACGCCGTGCGGCGCCGCGATGTTGCTGGTCGAGCTCAAGGCCGCCACGCGGGTTCCGCTCTCGGCCATGCCGAGCGGGGCGAGGATGCGCTGTGTGATGAAGTCGTCCCAGCCCTTCCCGCTGACGGCCGGGACGATCTCTCCGGCGGCGATGTACAGCACGTTGTCGTAGGCGTAGCGGCTCCGGAAGCTCGACGCCGGCTTCGCGGCGCGGATGCGGTGGATGATCTGGGCCCGGTCGTAGCTCGAGTGGAACCACAGGAGGTCCCCGGCGCCGAGTCCGAGCCCGCTGCGGTGCGTCACCAGGTCGCGGATGGTAAACTCGCGCGTGACGTACGGATCGTACAGCTGGAAGTCGGGAAGGTATTGGGTGACCGGGTCGTCCCAGGAGAGCTTCCCCTCGTCGGCGAGCATGGCGAGCGCCGCGGTGGTGAACGCCTTGGTGTTGGACGCGATCTGGAAGAGCGTGTGGGCGTCGACGCGGGCCGTGTCGCCCAGCGTGCGGACGCCGTAGCCCTTCGCGAACAGCAGCTTGCCGTCCTTCACGACCGCGACCGCCGCGCCGGGGATCTGGAGGCGCTCGAGGCCGCGGTTCACGTAGGCGTCAAAGTCTTTCTGGCGAAAGTTCTGGGCGGATGCCGCAGACGCGGCGATCGCGAGCCCCGCGGTCACGAGGGAGATTCTCACGACAACCCTTCCTGTGTGGAGTGGTGACACCGGAACAAGGGAACAGGGGAAGGGCCACCCGAGTCCACGCTTCCCTCGTCCCCGGCTGCTTCCCGTGTTATTCGAGCGATACGCGCAGCACGACGTTCCGCCCGGGGTCGAGCGCGAACTCCTTGTAGCGGCTCAGGAAGCTGCGGTACGCCGTGTTCGCAACGTTGCGCACGGCGACATCGATCCGGACCTCCCGGCCCCACAGCGGCCGCTCGAGCCCCGCCTCGACGTGCAAGAGAGCGTAGCCGGAGGTGGGGATGTCGAGGGAATCGAGTCGAGTCTGCCGCGTCACGAGCTCGCCGTCGATCGCGAGCCGCGCCCGATCGGCCCAGCGGAGCGCGCTGCCGTGCAGCTCCGCGCCCAGGGCCACGCGGGCCGGCGGCATGAGCGGGAGCGGCGCGTCGCTCGCGCGGTTGGTCCCGCGAACCGCATCGAACCGCCCGTGCAGCGACAGGGGCGTGGCGAGATCGACGCCGAGCGATGCCTCGCCGCCCGCGAGCCGCGCATCCGCCTGGGCATATCGGTACACCCGCAACGAGTCCGCGGGCGTGACATGGACGAACGCGCCGGTCGGCGTGATGTAGATGAAGCGCGCGATCGCGTTGCGATACACCGCGAGCTCGCCGCGGACCCGCGCGCCCTGCCAGCGCACGGCGACGTCAACGTTCGTCCCCGCCTCCGGCTTCAGGCCGGGATCCCCGATCTCGTAGCGGGCCTCGCCCAAGTGCGGGCCGTTCGAGAACAGCTCGAACAGCGTGGGCGCGCGCCACGCGCGGCCGACGTTCGCGGTGATGGCGAGCGTCTCGACGGGCCGGTACACCAGGCCGGCATCCCCCGACCACGCCGTGTAGTCGCGCTGCTGCGGCGCCAGGGTGAGCGTGGCGTTGCTGTCGACAGTGAGACGGCGCCGATCGACGCGCCCGCCGGCGAGCACGCTCCAGCGGCCGAGCGTTGCCTGCTCGAACGCGAAGGCCGCCGCCGAACGCACCCGCGCGTCGGGGACGAGCGGGATCGGCCCGCGCGTCTCGTTCGTCTGACGCAGTCCCGCTATCCCGACGGTGCCGCGAAGGGCCGACCCCGCCCCGTGGTGCGCCAAGAGGTCGAGCGACGTGGTGTTGAGCAGCAGGTCGAACGCCGTCCCTTCCAGCGGCGCACCCGTCGGGCCGGTCCCCGTGTCGGAGACCTCGATGAGCGAGTGGCGCTGCCACTGCGCCTTGGTCTCGAGACGCAGCGAACCCACGCGATAGTCACCCGCCAGCTGGACGCGATCGTCCGACAGCTTGCGCTCGGGCCCGCCCTCCTCCGCGCCGCTCGGCGGCTCGTTCGCTTCGAGTAGCTTGAACTCGCCGGCGTACCGCGTATAGCGGAGCGTCGTGCTGCCGCCCGCGCCGCGGCGGCCGACTGCGACCTCGCCGTTCAGCGCCCCGAAACCGGTATTGTCGAGCTCACCCGCGGGCGTGTGCAGGCTTCCGGCCGCGCGCCCGATGCCGAACACGCGCCATGCCCATGCACGGCTCGCTCCCTCGATCCGGGCAGCCGCTTCCACTTCGGCGTTGTTCGTGGCGCCCGAGACTTCGAACCCAGTTCGGATCATGCGGGGGCCGCCGTTCGCGTCCGGTAGCTCCGCGGGGATCACGTTCACCACGCCGCCCAGCGCGTCAGACCCGTACAGGACGCTGGAGGGCCCGCGGATCACCTCCACGCGCTGGGCGAGGCGGGCGTCCACCGACGGTCCGTCTTCGTCGCTCCACGAGTAATCCTCGAGGCGGTTCCCGTTCGCGAGCACCAGCACCCGCGCCCCCGCGAGCCCGCGGATCACCGGCTTGCCGATCTGCCCGCCGGTGCTGAGCGCGTTGACGCCGGGCAAGCGCGACAGGGAGTGCGCGAGCGACACGCTCTGCTCGCGGCGCAGACCGTCTTCCGACAGGGCAGCTGTGGACAGCGGCGAGCCGAGCGTCGCTGTGGGTATGCGCGTTGCGGTGATGGTGACCGGCTCGATCCATACCGGCGACCGCCGGAGCGCGACCGTGAGGGTCGTCGGCCCGCGGACAACGACCTCACGTGCGAAGGGCGCGAAGCCGACGTGACGGACGATCACCGTGTACTGACCGGGCGGCACATCCGCCAGGGCGAAACCGCCATCCGCACCGGTGGTCGCCACGCGGTGCAGCTCGGTGATCAGGATGACCGCGGTGGGAAGGGGTACGCCGTCGAGGTCGGTGACGCGGCCGGAGAGGGTATCGCCGGCCGACGGGCCGACGAGCAGGAGCGCCAGCGCGCCAAGGAGGTGCATGGCTGTCACCATATCCGCAGGCGACAGTGATGGCAAGACGCGTACCTAGGCGCGGTCGGTCATCGCCTTGAACATCCAGTACTCTGGGCCGGCCGCGTGCTCGGGCCAGTCGGCGAGATGCTCCTCGCCCCGCCAGGCCTCATCGCTCCCGCGCCAAGAATCGCGGTCGACGTGGACGGCGCCGCGCCAAGCCTCGCGGCCCTGCGCGAACAACTCCTCCAACTTGTCGTCGCCCGGCTCGTGCTCGGGTAACCATGGGTCTCGCATCCGGCCACTCCTCGTCCGCCCCTGCGTGAGGGGACAGCGGCTGTGAGCGCAAAGCCCATGCCTGCCCCAGAGCGCTGCGGCAAGTGGCTCGGGGGTATGAGGATAGATGAACACGACCTGGTGGAGCCGGGTGGCGATCGGATTGCAACCCGGGCATGGCGCGGCGCAATGACACTGTAATGTTGGTGTGATGGGCATCACCGGAATCGCAACCGACTGTCCCGTGGGAGGGAGCCGCTACGTCATGACGGTCGCTTCGATCAACCCCGCCACGGGCGCGACGCTGGAGACGTTCGCCGAGACCACGCCCGCAGCGCTCGAGCGAATCCTCGACCAAGCGCTCGCCGCCCACCAGAGCTGGTGGCGCTGCTCGTACGCGCAGCGCGCGCAGGCGATGCGGGAGGCCGGACGGCTGCTGCGGAAGCGCAAGACCGACCACGCACGCACCATGGCACTCGAGATGGGCAAGCCGCTGAAGCAAGGGGAAGCGGAGGCGGAGAAGTGCGCCTGGGTGTGCGACTATTACGCCGAGCATGCCGAGCGGTTTCTCGCCGACCAACCACGCGAGACGGACGCCTCGAAGGCTTTCGTCCGCTTCGATCCGATCGGTCCCGTACTCGCGATCATGCCGTGGAATTTCCCGTTCTGGCAGGTGTTCCGCTTCGCCGCACCCGCCCTGATGGCGGGAAACGCGGGGCTCTTGAAGCACGCGCCCAACGTCACCCGCTGCGCACTCGAGATCGAGGCAATCTTCCACGAGGCGGGCTTCCCGGAGGGGCTGTTCCGGGCGCTGATCCTCTCTAACGAAGCCGCTGCGGCGGTCATCGCCGACCCGCGAGTGCGGGCGGTCACGCTCACAGGGTCGGATCGCGCCGGCAGTCAGGTGGCGGAGCAGGCCGGACGACACCTGAAGAAGACGGTGCTCGAGCTCGGTGGGAGCGATCCGTTCATCGTGTTGGAGGACGCCGACGTGGAACAGGCGGCTCGTAGCGCCGCGGAAGCCCGGCTCCTGAACAGCGGTCAGAGCTGCATCGCCGCGAAGCGGTTCATCGTGGTGGAGCCGGTGGCGGATCGGTTCCTTGACGCGTTCGTCGCCGCGATGCGCGCGCAGCGCATGGGCGATCCGCTGGCGCCGGACACCCAGATCGGCCCGCAGGCGCGGTACGACCTGCGCGCCAATCTCCACCGCCAGGTGGAAGAGTCCGTGCGCCGCGGCGCGCGGCTGCTGCTCGGCGGGACGCTCCCCGAGGGACCCGGCTTCTTCTACGCCCCCACGGTGCTGGCGGCGGTGGAGCAGGGCATGCCGGCGTTCGACGAGGAGGTGTTCGGACCCGTGGCCGCGGTGATCCGCGTGAAAGACGAATCGCAGGCAGTGCGCGTCGCCAACGCGTCCCGCTACGGGCTTGGCGCCTCGGTGTGGACCGCGGATTCGGCACAAGGCGAGCGGCTGGCGCGCGACCTCGAGGCGGGCTCGGTCTTCGTGAACGGACTCGTGAAGTCCGATCCCCGGCTGCCGTTCGGGGGCGTCAAGCGCTCGGGCTACGGGCGCGAGCTGTCGGAGTACGGGCTCAAGGAGTTCGTCAACGTGAAGACCGTGTGGCTGGGCTCGTGACTGGACCACAAAGACGACAGCCGAAACCCGTCGGGATCTCGGCTGTCGCCGTGCCGTCAGGTCGGCGGCAGGAAGGCTCGCAAGTGATCGTAGTATATTCTCTCGCCGGTTGGGTTTCAAGTGCCGAGGAGCGGCGGTGCTGGTGGTGGGATTCGAACCCACAAGGGCTTGCGCCCGGAAGATTGCGAGCCTTCCTGCGTTTACCATTTTCGCCACACCAGCACCTCACCGGTTGCGATACCATGGTAAGCCCGAAGGCCGAGACGCGAGGCTGCGCACGCGCCACCGTGCCGCGTGGTAAGGGTATTATCTGATCGCCGAAGACCATCACCTAATAACCGCGCAACGCATCGGAAACGCGCGAGGGCTGCCGTGGCGGTGAAGGTCCACGTCGGCACCTCCGGCTACAACTTCCCGGAGTGGAAGGGGACGTTCTATCCCGCCAAGTTTCCCGAGTCGCAGATGCTCGAGTACTACGCCCAGCGGCTTGCGACCGTCGAGATCAACTACACCTTCTACCGCATGCCGAACGCGAAGACGGTCGCGGGCTGGGACGCCGCCACACCCACGGGGTTCACGTTCGTGCTCAAGGCGCCGCAGCGCATCACCCACATGGCCCGGCTCCGGGACGTTGACGACCCGCTGCGCTACTTCCTCGAGACGGCGCGCAAGCTCGGCCCCAAACTCGGGCCGATCCTGTTTCAACTCCCACCCAACTTCAAGAAGGACCTCGACCGGCTGAACGATCTCCTCACCCAGTTCCCGGCGGACCTGCGCTGCGCCTGGGAGTTCCGTCACGAGTCGTGGTTCGCGGACGACGTGTACGAGGCGTTGCGGGCTGGGAACGCTGCGTTGTGCGTCGCGGACACGGAGGAGGGGCATACCCCGCTCGTCGCCACCGCCGACTTCGGCTACCTGCGGCTGCGCGACGAGGGCTACAAGAAGCAGGATCTCGAGCACTGGGCCAAGTCGGTGACCGAGCTGGGGCAGGGGTGGCAGGAGGCGTTCATTTTCTTCAAACACGAACAGTCAGGGATCGGACCGAAGCTGGCGCAGGAATTTGTCTCCCTGCTCGCGAAGTAGCCTCGACAACTAGATGGTCAGCCTGCGGTAGATCGACAGGTGCCGTAGCGCCGCCGCTTTCTTTCCCACCCTCTCGTACAGCCGCGCGACGTTGTAATGCGCATCGGCGAGCCGCGGATCTGTGGCGAGCGCCGCGCGATACGCGTCGATCGCATCCGCCGGGCGGCCCAGGTCTTCGAGCGCGATCCCCAGATTGAACGCCGCCGTGGCGTGCTCGGGGCTTTCCCGCAGCGCCAACCGGTAGTGGCGCTCGGCTTCCTCCACGAGCCCTTGCTCGTGCAGCAGCCGGCCGAGGTTGACGTGGGCATCGGCGTGATGGGCGTCGAGCTCGAGCGCCCGCCGGTAGGCGTCGCGGGCTTCGGCCGGCGCGGCCACCTCGAGCTCCAGCCCGAGCTCGTACCAGTCTTCCGCGGAGAGGTCCTGCTCCACCAGCCGGGCGGCCCGCGCGGTGCGCCGCGCCATCGGAGCCGCCCGCGTGGCGAGATCCGAGATGGCGAAGTCGATCTGCATCTGGTCCGACTCGGGGCTCCAGGTGGACTCGCCGTCGCTCACGACGATGCGGTCGTCTTCGGCCGTGATCCGCAGCTCGGCGAGGGAGCGGCCGCGGGGCAGCTCGCTGCGGAGCCGGCGTAGTGCCCTCCGGATGCGGCGCGTGGGAATCCGCGCGGCGACGAGCCCCTTGGCGGTGCGCAGGATGACGAGGTCCTGGAAGGAGAACAGCAGCTCACCGCGGGGGCCGCGACCGGGCGTCAAAAACCCGTCGTGAGCGAAGGCTCGCACCTGCGCAACGGTCAATCCCAGTAGCTTGGCGACGTCTCGGGAAGTGTAACCCTTCATCCCGAAAAACTACCCTCTCGCACCTCCCACTTTCCGTTTGGCGGCCGGCGCGGCTTTGGCGGCGGGTTTCCCCTCCACCCGCTTCGCCGGCTTCCGCTCGCCGGCGGCGCCCTTGCCCTTGAGGCTCGCCTTCAACGCCTCCATCAGGTCGATGATCTGCGTCTTGGGCGCCTCGGTCGGCTCCTCGGTGATCTCCTTGCCCTCCACTTTCCGTTGAATCTGCTCGAGCACCCGCTTGCGCACGTTGTCCTCGTACTTGTCGGGTTGGAACGCCGCGGACGCCGCCTGCTCCACCAGCTGCACGGCGAGCTGTAGCTCGGGCTTCTTCACGTCCACCTTGGAAATCGGCACGTCGGCGATCGAGCGGATCTCGTTCGCGTAGCGCAGCTGCTCCATGACGAGACCGGTTTCCTCGGGACGCACCGCGATGAGGTACTGCTTGCCGCGCGCCGCGTACTGTCCTACCGCCACGCGCCCCGTCTGCTTCAGCGCTTCCGCCAGCAGGCGATAGGCCCGGTCGCCGCCCTTGTCGGGGCCGAGGAAGTACGACTTCTCGACGTACTTCCTGTCCACCTGGTCCGCCGGCACGAACTCGGTGATCTCGACCGTGTTGGTGGACTTCTCTTCGAGGGCCTTCAGCTCCTCCGGCTTGAAGATCACGTACTGCCCTTTCGTGAACTCGTAGCCCTTCACCATCTCGTCCTTCTCGACCTTGTCGCCGTCTTTGGAGCAGACGTACTGCTGCTTCAGGCGCGCGCCGTCCTTCTTGTGCAGCCAGTTAAAGCTGATGGCGGCTGACGACTCGCCGGTCGAAAACAGCTTGATCGGCACGGAAACGAGGCCAAAGGACAGGGTGGCGGAACCAAGCGGGTGTGCGCTCATGGGTTAAGATTTCACCCTATGCCCCCAAAACGGAAGGCCGGGTCCGATCCGCTCACTACCTACCGTGCCAAGCGGTCTCTCGACCGCACGCCGGAGCCCGGCGCCCGTCCCGCCACCGCAGCCCCCTCCGCCGGTGGCCTGTTCGTGGTCCACATGCACGCCGCCCGACGGCTCCATTGGGACCTCCGGCTCGAGATGGACGGCGTACTCACGTCGTGGGCCGTCCCGAAAGGCCCCTCGCCCAACCGCGCCGACAAGCGGCTCGCCGTCCACGTGGAGGACCACCCGCTCGAGTACGGCGACTTCGAGGGGCTCATTCCAGAAGGCAATTACGGCGCCGGCGCGGTGATCGTGTGGGACCGCGGACGCTGGGTACCGCTCGAGGACCCCTACGAGGGGATGAAGCAAGGGAAGCTGCTGTTCGAGCTGCACGGCTACAAGCTCAAGGGCAAATGGACGCTCGTGAAGCTCAAGAAGGGCGAGAAGGAATGGCTGCTGATCAAGGAGAAGGACGGCTACGCTGCTGCGGACGGCGGCCTGCCGCCCGAGTCGGTGCTGTCCGGGCTCACGGTCGAGGAGCTGAAGGCGGGGAAGGACCGCGCCGCGCCGGTGGTGAAGGAGCTCCGGCGCCTCAAGGTGCCGAGCCGGACAGTCACGCTCGCCGAAGCGGAGCCGATGCTGGCGGAGACGCGGGAGCAACCGTTCTCGAAGGCGGGGTGGCTGTTCGAGCTCAAGCTCGACGGGTACCGCGTGCGCGCGGGGCGGGAGGGTGGAGGAGCGCGACTCATCACGCGCAACGGGCACGACATCGTCGCCGGGTTCCCCGAGATCGCGCGCGCCATCACTGCGCTGCCGTACGAGGGGCTCATCGTGGACGGCGAGCTGGTGGTCCCGGACGACGCGGGGCGGCCGAGCTTCCAGCGCTTGCAGAACCGTGCGCGTGTGAACCGAGCTCTCGACGTGCGACGCGCGGCGGTCGACTCACCAGGGGCGCTATACGTGTTCGACCTGCTTGCGTTCGAGGGCTACGACCTGCGGCCGCTTCCGCTCGAGAGGCGCAAGGCTCTTCTCGAGCGGATCGTACCCCGCGTCGGCCCGATAAAGTACATCGAGCACTTCGCAACGAATGGCGAAGCGCTGTATGAGCAGGTCGTCAAGCTGGGTCTCGAAGGCATCGTCGCGAAGAAGGCGGACTCCTCGTACCGCGCCGGCCGCTCGCCCAACTGGCTCAAGATCCGCGCCGACCGCGCGGACGACTTCGTCGTGGTGGGGTTCACCCGCCCCAAGGGCTCGCGCTCGGGATTCGGCGCGCTCGACCTCGGCGCCTACGAGGACGGGAAGCTCGTCTACGCGGGGCGCGCGGGGAGCGGCTTCACCGCAAAGGAGCTCAAGGAGGTGAGCACCGTGCTGGACCGCGGCGTGCGGCCCACGCCGGCGTTCACCGGCCCGGTGCCGCAGGACGAGGGGCACACGTGGGTGGAGCCGACGCTCGTCGTCGAGGTCCGATACAAGGAATGGACGGACGAGGGACTATTGAGGCAGCCCGTGTTTATCCGATTCAGGGATGACAAGCCGGTTACCGAAATCGCGAAAAAGGGAGCGGGGAGAGGGGAGTGGGACGCTGAGGTGCCACCGGAGGCTACCTCTCCAATCTCCGCTCCCCCTAGAGAGGTGAAGTTCTCGAATCTCGACAAAGTTTTCTGGCCCGACGAAGGCTACACCAAGGGCGACCTGATCGACTACTACCGCGCCATCTCGCCCTGGCTGCTGCCGTACCTGAAAGATCGGCCGGTCGTGCTCACGCGCTACCCCGATGGGATCACGGGTAAGTCGTTCTTCCAGAAGGACGCGCCCAGCTTCGTCCCCGAATGGATCCGCCTCGAGCGGATCTGGAGCGAGGACACGCAGCGCGAGATCGCCTACTTCCTGTGCGACAACGTCGAGTCGCTGCTTTACATCATCAACATGGGCACGATCCCGTTGCACGTCTGGGGCAGCCGGATCGGAACCCTCGAGCAGCCCGACTGGTGCATTCTCGACCTCGATCCCAAAGAGGCGCCGTTCGTCCACGTGGTAAAGATCGCGCGCGCCACCAAGGCGCTGTGCGACGACCTCGAGTTGCCGTGCTTCATCAAGACGAGCGGCTCGACCGGGCTCCACGTCCTGCTGCCGCTCGGCCGCCAGTGCACCTACGAGCAGGCCCGCACGCTGGGTGGCCTGCTGGCGCGCGTCATCGCCGCCGAGCTGCCCGACATCGCCACCATCACCCGTCAGGTCGAGAAGCGCGGGGCCAAGGTCTATCTCGACTACGTGCAGAACGGCCACGGGCGCCTGCTCGTCGCGCCGTTCAGCGCGCGGCCCTTGCCCGGCGCGCCGGTGTCCATGCCGCTCCAGTGGAGCGAGGTGACGCCGAAGCTCGACATCAAGAAGTTCACGCTCAAGACCGCCCCGGCGCGCCTGCAGCGGCTCGAGGAGGACCCCCTGCGCCCGGTGCTCGAGCTCAAGCCGGATCTCGTGGCGACGCTGGAGCGACTCAACGCGCGACTTTCGGACGACGGATGACGACCGCTACCGAGCTGAGCTTCGCGGCGGGCCCGAACGGCTCTCGGGTCTCCGGATTGCTGCTCCGTCCGGAGAGCGCGCGGGTGCTCTACGTGCTCGCGCATGGCGCCGGGGCGGGGATGCGCCATCCCTTTCTCGAAACCCTCGCGCGCGCGCTCGCCGAGCGCGAGGTGGCGACGCTGCGCTACCACTTTCCCTACATGGAGCGGCGGGCCAGCCGGCCCGATCCTCCCGCGGTCGCGGCGACGACCGTGCGGGCGGCTGTGGCGGAGGCCGCTCGGGTCGCGCAGGGCCTGCCGCTGGTGGTTGGCGGCAAATCGTTCGGCGGGCGCATGACGTCGACCGCCCAGGCGGAAGAGCCGCTCCCCGGCGTGCGGGGACTCGTGTTCCTCGGCTTTCCGCTGCATCCGCCAGGGCGGCCGGACGACAAGCGCGCGGAGCACCTCGAGCGTGTGCAAATTCCGATGCTGTTCTTGCAGGGGGATCGGGACGAATTCGCCGACCTGACGCTGTTGCGGCCGGTGATCAAGCGACTCGGCGGGCGCGCTACGCTCCACCTCGTGGAGGGGGGGGACCACTCGTTCCACGTCCTCAAGCGGTCGGGAAGGACGGATGCCGAGGTCATGGACGAGATCGCGGATGCGATCGTCGAGTGGTCGGCGCAGCCCGTGCAGTGAGCGGGCTGGGGTCTCGCGCGGCGACTGCGTATTTTTGTCGCGAAGCGAGACCCCAGCCCGCTCACGGGAGAGCGCATGCCGAACTATTGGATCGTGAAGACTGAGCCATCCACCTATAGCTTCGACGACCTCATCCGCCAGAAGACCGCGGTGTGGGACGGCGTCAAGAACAGCCTCGCTCTGAAGCATCTGCGCGAAATGAAGCCAGGTGACCAGGTGCTGGTTTACCACACGGGTGACGAGAAGGCCGTGGTGGGGGCGGCCGAGGTCGCATCCGAGGCGTACCCCGACCCCAAGCACAAGGACCCCAAGCTCGCGGTGGTGGACCTGAAAGCCGGCGAGAGACTGCCGCGGCCGGTGCCACTCGCCGAGATTAAGAAAGAACGGGCGTTCGCCGATCTGGGGCTGGTGCGGATCGGGCGGCTGTCGGTGATGCCGGCATCCGCGGAACAGTTCAAGCGGCTGCTCAAGATGGGTGGGCTTAAGTAGGGACAACGGACACGGGAGACCGTCTTCTATGGGCAAGGGCGACATCCGCAGCAGGCGTGGCAAGATTTATCGTGGCACCCACGGCAACGCGCGCAGCCGGAAGCGCGAGAAAGCGAGGGCGCGCAAGCGGGGCCGGGAAGGGCCCGGCGCCGGGAAGGCCGGGGCGAAGCCCGCATGAGGGTCGGCCTCGTGCTCTGGCTCAGTATGCTCGCGGCGGTGCCCTGCGCCGCGCAGGACCGCTGGCAGGTGACGCTCAACAGCGGGGAGACCCTGTGGGATCTCCGGCTCGTGAAGCTCGCTGGCGACACGCTCGTCGTGCGCCACGCGGACTCGACCTATGCCTTCCCGCTCGTACAGCTGGATGAGCTGCGGCTGGTCCAGAAGTCCACGCGCCACATCACGCCCGAGCCTGGCCGTTACGGCGGCGTGTTGGGCGGTGCGGATGATGAAGTCCACCGGCTCACGCTCTTCACCCTCGCCGAGCGGCGCGACATCCTGCAACAGATCTTCAAGGACCACCCGCCGGGGAAGGGACCTTGACCGCCTGAGCCCGCGTCGGTGGGACCGCCGCATTCTGCTGGTCGACGCGGACGCGTTCTACGTCGCCGTGGCGCGGCTCGTGGACCCGGACGGGGTGGGGAAAGCGCCGCTCGTGATCGTGGGCGGCTCGGCCGAGCGCCGCGGTGTCGTGACGTCGGCCTCCTACGAAGCGCGCGCATACGGCGTGCACTCCGCGATGCCGATGGCGCGCGCCATACGGCTGTGCCCGGGCGCCACCGTGGTGCCCGTGCCGTGGGAAGCGTGCGCCCGGAAGAGCCGCGAGATCCGGGACGTCCTGCGGCGGTTCACGCCGGCGGTGGAGCAGGCGTCGAGCGACGAGTTCTACATCGACCTGACCGGCACCGACGAGCTGTACCGGGGCGAGCCGCTCGCGACGACGGCGCGGCGCATTCGCGAAGCGGTGGCGCGCGAGGCGGCGCTCACCGTCTCAATCGGCGGCGGGACTTCGAAACTGATCGCGAAGCTCGCCGCGGGTGTGGCGAAGCCGCGGCCCGGCACGCCGGCGGACGGCGTGCTCGTCGTCGCCCCGAGTGCCGAGCTCGAGTTCATGCGGCAGTTCGCCCTCGCGGACATTCCGTTTGTCGGGCCCAGGTTCCAGGAGCGGGTCGGGAAGCTGGGCCTCCGCACGGTGGTCGACGTGCTTCGGTACGAGCGCGCGACGCTGGTCGGCTGGCTGGGGCAGCGCGAGGGGCGCTGGTTGCACGAGCGCGTGCGCGGCATCGACCACGCGCCGGTCGAGCCCGCTCGCGAGCCCAGGTCGATCAGCCGGGACGAGACGTTCCCGCAGGACCTGGCGGACGACGCCGCGCTCGCCGCACGACTGCGGGCCCTGGCCGACCGTGCGGCCGCGGACCTGCGCGAGGTCGGGCTGCTGGCGCGGACCGTCACGGTGAAGCTGCGCGATGCCGACTTCACCACCCGGCAGGCGAGCCGCACCCTCTCCGACCCGGTGCACTCGGAGCGCGTGGTGTACGAGGTGGCGAGGGATCTGCTCCGGAAGCTGCGCGCGGCGCGGCGCATGCCGGCGCGGTTGCTGGGCGTCGCCGTGTCGCAGCTGGTGACGCCGGACGCGACGGCGCAGCTCTCCTTGCTCGCCGAGGTGCGGCCCCTCGAGACGGAGCGCGACCGCACCATCTCCCGCGTGATCGACGAGGTGCGGGAAAAATTCGGCCCCGACGCGCTCGGCCGCGGCCAGGCTCGCTAACGACTCTTCGTGACGTCCTCTTGGAACGGTTCTTCGGGACGCTTGTGCGTCGCACCTAGAGCGCGCCGACCGCTGTAGCCGCTTTCGCGACGTCGCGCGGCTTCACCCAGTAGATCGCGCCATAGCGGCTCATCCCGGCGCCGACGGCGCTCACCGCGGTGACGTTGATCTTCGCGTCGCCGAGCCGCCCCATGATGCTCGCGAGCGCACCGACTCGGTCATCGCCCTCCACGAGGAACGCCGTCTTCGGTTTCGAGAGCTTGATCTTCGCAGCCTTCGCGGCGGCTTCGAACGCGCCCGCGTCCGCTGGGACGAAATCCGCCTGCGACTTGCGAGCGCTTGGGAAGGCGTGGAACGCGAGCAGGTTGACGCCGGCGTTCCGCAAGGCCTGGAGCAGCCGGGCGCCCTCGCCTGGCTTGTCGGGCGCCGTCGTGTAGTAGTAGTTCACCTTCCGGATTGTGTCGGCCATATCGGCCTCCTCGCTGTGGTCGCCGGCATGACTATCGCTTCCCGTCCGGCTGTCCGCTAGACCGCCTGCGCGCGGCTCTTACCGCACGTAAAACGCGGTTCTGCCGAGCCGCCCTTGACGCTCGAACCACACCGTCACGGCGCCGCCACCCGCCGCCGCCGAGAAGGCGCGCCGTAAGTCGTCGGCGCTCCCGATCCGGGTGCGGTTGATCTGGAGCACGACGTCGCCGGAGCGAAGCCCCGTGGCCTGCTGCATCTCATCCGGGATATCGTAGATCAGCGCGCCGTGGTCGCTCTGGATGCTTCGCTCCGCCCGAATGGCATCGGTCAGCGTGACCACCTTCATGCCGCCGAGGATCGCCACCTTCTCGGCGAGCGTGGTGGGAAGGTCCGTGACGATGAGCCGCGCGCTCCGAGTCTGGCCGGTGTGGCGGTAGGAGATGGCGAGCGAGTCGCCGGGACCGGTGTCGAGCAGCACGGCTTCCCAGTCGAGGAATGTGCGCAGGGGATGTCCCCTCGCGGCCAGCAGCACGTCGCCTTCGGCGACACCGGCGCGGGCCGCCGGCCCGTTCGCCGCCACTTGCGTCACCCGCAGCCCGCCCACTCGCTTCCAACCGCGCAGGTCGTCCGCGCCCGCGACGTCGAGCCCCACCCACGCCCGGCGCACAGTCCCGAACCGCCGCAGCTCGTCCGCTACCCGCACGGCTCGCTCGATGGGGATCGCGAATCCCACCCCGACCGAGCCGCCGCTCGGCGTCAAGATGTTGCTGTTGACACCCACGACCTCGCCCAGCGCATTCGCGAGCGGTCCTCCGGAGTTTCCCGGATTGATTGCGGCGTCGGTCTGAATCATCCCCACGTAGATGCCCGATTGCCCCTCGGACGGGAGCAGGTTCCGCCCCACCGCGCTCACCACCCCCGCCGTGACCGTGGGCTCGGTGTTTCCAAGGAGGTAGGCGAATGGGTTACCCACCGCGACGACCCACTCTCCGATCTGGAGATCCGTGCTCTTGCCGAGCGGAGCCATGGGGAGGCTCCCCCCGTCGATCTTGAGGACCGCGATGTCGGTCAGAGGGTCCTCGCCCAGGACCTTCGCTGGGAAGTCGCGCCCGTCGCGGGTGGTCACGACGATCTGCTCCGCGCCTTGCGTCACGTGCTGGTTGGTGATCACGACACCATCGGAGGAAACGATGAACCCGGACCCGTACCCCTCGACGGTCTGCTCGTAGCCGCGCGGCATGAAGAACAGGTCGAACGGGTCGGCGGGCACGCGGCGCTCGCGCCGCAGCACGTTCACGCTCACGACAGCGGGCGCCACGCGGGCGGCGGCGGTGACGATCGCCGTCTGACGCGACCGTGCCACGTCCTGCGCTCGGGCCGCAGGACCGGTCGTGCCCAGCGCCGCCGCGATCGCGCCGACCAGGAGCCCCCGCATGAGACAGTATTCTATCACATGCGCCGCGGGGCCGGAGCGGGCGGGGAAACGCCGCGGTCAGGCTTCCGCGGGGCGCGGCGCCTGGCCCTTGCGCCACCGCCGCACCGCGAGCCAGCCGAGCGTTGCGACGGCGCCCAACGGCACGACGACTCCGAGCGCCCGGATGCACCAGGCTACCAGATCGACAAAGTTCCGCCACGCCTGCTTGAACGCCTCTGCCACGACGCTCGAGCCGGGATGCCCCACCACGGGAACCGGCTCGTGTACGCTGATCGTGAGCGTGCTCAGGGCGGCGTGCGCCTGGAGATAGCGGAGCCGCCCCTCATAGCGCTCGATCTCCTCGCGCACTCGGGCCAGCTCTTGCTCGACATCCAGCACGTCTTTGAGCTTTCCGGTACGTGTGGCGATCAGCTCGATCAGCCGGGTCTCGAGTCGCCTGGCGTTCGCCATGCGGGCTGTGGCGTCCGTGAACTCCTCGCCGACGTCCTCGGCGCTGACGTTCACCGACTCGAGCTTACCGATCGGTGCGAGCCCGCCCAGCGCTTCGTCGAAGCGGGCCGCCGGGATCTTCACCTCGAGTGTCGCCGAGCGGAGCTGGCCGCGGCCGGTTTGCATCGCCGTGTTCGCAACGTAGCCGCCGAGCTGACGGGCGAGCTGTCGCACCAGTGCGACCGCAGTCTCGAGCGAGTCCACCTCGATGTTCGCCTGGCCGGCGCGGATGATCATGGCCGGAGTCACGTCGCTGGGCCGGACCGGTGGGAAGTCCGACGGCGCTCGCTGCCGCGCTGCGACGGCGAGACCCTCGACCGGTGCGGGCCTGCTTTCTGCTCTCAAGTTGGGGCGCTCCGCGTATCCGGCCACTCGATTGGCGGCGCTGTCGCGAGCGTCCGTCCGGTCGGAGCGCTCGAGGCGCCCCAGACAGGCGGTCAAGGCGATGGCGAGTGCCACCGCGGCGAGGATCGGTCTGCGCATCGTGAATTACCCGGGTTTGGGTCCCATGAGAGACGCATGAGACAGAGCGGCTTGCACACCACAGGGAACCCGCGAGCGCCGCGCCCCGTAGGGCCGGCCATGGCGATCCGACAGCTCAAGCTCGCCGCGCTGCGGGAATGGGAGCGGCTGGAAGCGCGCATCGCCGCCCACGGGAGGCTCCCGCCGTGGCGGCCGCTTGCTCGCCGCGCGCTGGCGCTCGCCGGGAAGTTCACCGTGCTCGCCGTGCTGCCGTTCTTCGTGCTGGTACGGGGCTCGGTGTTTCTGTACGCGCAACAAGGCTACGGACCGTGGCTCGCGCTGACGGGCGGCGCCGGGTGCACGCTCGTGGTCGTGACCGCGTACGCCGCCTGGCTCTCGCACCGGCTGACGGGCCGGGTCAATGTGCTCGCGCTCGCCCGGGGCGTCGCGCTGCCGCTGGTGCTCGCCTATTGCGGCTACACCCTGATCTACCTCTCGAGCGGCAACGCCAAGTCGGACCAGGTGCGCGCGTACTATAGCTCGCTCCATCCACTGCTCCGCGTCGCGCTCAGCACCTGGATCCTCGTGGACAAGGACATCCTGATCACCGACCTCGCCCGTCGGCCGGCCGATTACGCAGCGATGGGGATGCGGGCGAACGATGGATCGCTGCATTACGTGCAACGAGACGGCTACATCCACGCGGCCGATGTGCGTACCCGCGGCCGCAGCGAGGTGAAGAACCGCCTGGTGCAGCTGTACTTCTGGAGCGTGGGATTCGGGACACTGCGGCACGTGGGCACGGGAGACCACCTGCACGTGGAGTTGCGACTCCGCTGACGGGGAGTAGCTTCTCCGGTCGTTCCCTACACCTCCCGAGACACCACGCTCATGCGCGCACACCTGCCACGCGTCGGCGCGAGCTCCATACTCTCCCTCGCCTGCATCCTCGGCGTGTCACCGGTCGAGGCGAACGCCCAGGCCGCGCAGTACGACACCAGTCTGTACCGCGGCCTCGTGTGGCGCGAGGTCGGCCCGTTCCGCGGCGGGCGAGTGACCGCGGTCGCGGGAAGCGCGGCGCAGCCGCTCGTCTATTACATGGGTGGCACGGGAGGCGGTGTGTGGAAGACGGTCGACGGTGGGCTGACCTGGCAGCCGGTCTCGGACAAGTTTTTCACCGCCGGATCGGTCGGCGCGCTCGCTGTGGCGCCGTCCGATGCGAACGTGGTGTACGCGGGCACCGGCGAGTCGCCGATCCGCGGCAACCTGTCGCCGGGCGACGGCCTCTACAAGTCCAGCGACGCCGCCAAAACGTGGAAGAAGATCGGGCTCGCCGACGCGGGCCAGATCGCCCACGTCGAGGTTCATCCGCAGAATGCCGATCTCGCATACGTCGCCGTGCTGGGACACGCGTTCGGCCCGAATCCCACGCGCGGCGTGTTCCGGACCAAGGACGGCGGTAGGACCTGGGAGAAGATCCTGTTCCGGAACGACAGCACCGGGGCGATCGCCTTGGTGCTCGACCCGGTCAACCCGCGCATCCTGTACGCGGGGCTCTGGCAGGCGGTGCGGCGACCCTGGGAGCTGGTCTCGGGTGGAGCGGGCAGCGGGATCTTCCGGTCCACGGACGGCGGCGACAGCTGGACGGAGATCACCCGCAACAAGGGCCTCCCTAAGGGGATCATCGGCAAGATCGGCCTCGCCGTCTCGCCGCTCGACCACGAGCGGGTATGGGCGCTGGTGGAGGCGGATTCGGGCGGACTGTTCCGCTCGGATGACGGCGGCACGACTTGGACCCGCGCCAGCGACGACCACGAGATCCGCCAGCGCGCCTGGTACTTCACGCACGTGTTTGCCGACCCGGGCAGCGTGGACGGTGTGTACGTGCTCAACACCGCCCTGCTCAAGTCGGGGGACGGCGGCAAGACGTTCACCACACTGCGCGGCCCGCACGGCGATCACCACGCCCTGTGGATCGACCCGCACGATCCCACGCGGATGATCAACGGCAACGACGGCGGTGCGACGATCAGCAGCAACGGCGGCGCCACGTGGAGCACCCAGGGCAACCAGCCGACTGCCCAGTTCTATCATGTCGTCGTCACCAGCCACTTTCCCTACAGGCTGTGCGGCGCCCAGCAGGACAACAGCACGGTGTGCATCGCGACCCGCACCGATGGCATCGGGATCACGGAGAAGGATTGGTACGACGTGGGGGGCGGCGAGAGCGGCTGGATCGCCGCGCGTCAGGACGATCCGGACATCGTCTTCGCGGGGAGTTACGGCGGCCTCATCACGCGCTACGACCACCGCACCGGACAACAGCGGGCGATCAACGCATGGCCCGACAACCCGATGGGCTGGGGCGCGGCGAATCTCAAATACCGCTTTCAGTGGACGTTCCCCATCGTCCTCTCGCCACTCAACCCCAGTGATTTGTTCATCGCGGCGCAGGTGCTGTTCAAGTCCGGCAACGAGGGGCAGAGCTGGCGGGCGATCAGCCCGGACCTGACCCGCAACGACAAGGCGAAACAGGGGCCGTCCGGCGGCCCCATCACCAAGGACAACACCAGCATCGAGTACTACAACACGATCTTCACGGTCGCGCCGAGTCCGAAGGACTCGACCGTGATCTGGGCCGGCACCGACGACGGCCTGGTGCAGGTGACGCGCGACGGCGGGAAGTCGTGGCAGAACGTCACACCCAAGGAGTTGCCCGAGTGGGCGCTGGTGAGCACAGTGGAAGCATCGCCGCACGACGCGGGCGCAGCGTATGTCGCAGCGACGCGCTACAAGCTCGACGACTTCCGACCGTATGTGTACAAGACGACGGACTACGGCCGCTCGTGGAAGAAGATCGTGACCGGGATCCCGGAGACGCATTTCGTGCGCGTGGTGCGTGAGGATCCCGCCCGCCGCGGGCTGCTGTTCGCCGGCACCGAGTTCGGGATGTATGTCTCGTTCGACGACGGCGCGGTCTGGCAGACCTTGCAGCTCAACCTGCCCGTCGTGCCGATCCATGATCTCACCGTCAAGGACCATGACCTGGCCGCGGCGACGCACGGGCGCGCGTTCTGGGTGCTCGACGACATCACGCCGCTCGAGCAGCTGTCGGACGAGGTCGCGCGCGCGGACCGGCACCTCTTCACCCCGCGCGACGCGGTGCGATTCCGGGGCCCTAGCTTCGTGCCGGCGCGCAGCCTGACGGGGCTCGGCACCAACCCCCCGAACGGCGCAACCGTGTACTTCTACTTGAAGCAGAAGCCCGAGGAGGAGGCGACCCTCGAGTTGCTCGACGCGCGCGACTCCGTGGCGCGCCGGTTCTCGACTCGTCCCAAGGAGCCGCCGGACTCGCTGAAGATTGACGCGGGCCTGAACCGTTTCGTGTGGGACCTGCGCTACGCAGACGCGCACCGGTTCAAGGGTCTCGTGTTCTGGGCCGGGAACACGCGCGGTCCGCTCGCGGTCCCGGGGAGCTACAAGGTCCGCCTCACTGTCGGGGGCTGGTCGGAGACCCGGGGCCTCAACGTCGTGAAGGACCCGCGGGTCAAGGCCACGCAGGACGAGCTGCAGAAGCAGTTCGACCTGCTCGCCCGGATCCGTGACCGCGTGAGCGCGGCGGACGACGCCGTGCAGCAGATCCGCGACGTCAAGGAACAGATCGACGCCGCGGCCAAACGCGCGAAGGGGCTGCCCGCCGGGAAAGGTGCCGCCATCGCCCGGGCGGCGGATTCGCTGCAGGCGAAGCTCGGCGCGGTGGAGGAATCCATTTACCAAGTCAGGAACAAGAGCAACGAGGATCCGCTCAACTTCCCGATCAAGGTGAACAACAAGCTCGCGTCGCTCGCGGGCGTCGTCGGGGGCGCCGACGCGCCGCCCACCGATCAATCGTACCAAGTGTTCGATCAGCTCGCGGCCGAGCTGCAGGGCTATCTCGACCGGCTGAAGGCGATCGTGGAAACGGACGTCCCGGCGTTCAACCGCACGGTGAGAGAGCAGGACATCCCGGCGGTGCTCGGGCGGTAGCGGATCCCGTGCCGTTCACCCGCGACGACATCCGGGCTGCGGTGGAGCGCGCCGGGGACGCGCACTGGAAGGCGCTGCGCGATCATCACGAAGACGCCTATCCCAACCCCAAGCCGACGCCCGGCGACGTGTGCAAGGCCGAAGCCGAGCGCCTGAACGCGATGGGGCTGGGCGACGCGAAGGATTTCGAGCTGGTGGAGACCCGCGTCGAGCGGGCGGGGAGCGAGGTGCGTCTCACCCATGTGCTCACCTATAAGCCGCTCAACCTCCGGCTCCTGACGGAGCCGTTTCAAGGCTACGGCTAGCGGTGGACCGCGCCAGCGTGTTCGAGGAGATGCACCGGCGCGGGGAGCCCTTCGATTACAGCCGGCGGGCGGCCGAGATCCTCCGTCATCGGTACGTCTGCCGGGTTGTGCGGCGCCTCGACCCCAATCCTACAAGACTGCTGGATGTCGGCTGCAGCATGGGCCAGCTGACCGCGCAGCTCGCGGGTCTCCCGCAGGCCCTGTTCGCGGTGGACCTGTCGCCGACGGCGATCCACGGGGCGCGGCAACGGCTGCGCGCGGTCGGCCGGCCGGCGCACTGCGTCGTCGCAAGCGCGACGGCGCTGCCGTTCCGCGAGGGGACGTTCGACGTGGTCGTGCTCTCCGACGGGCTGCATAGCTGGCAGCTCCCGCCCGCGGAGCGACGGCTCGCGCTGGCGCAGGCGCATCGGGTGGTCCGGCCCGGCGGCCACGCGCTCCTCACCGAGTACCTGCAACCGCGTGCTTTCCCCGAGTTTGTCGAACAAGTCCGCGCCAGTCCCTTCGAGCTTGTCTCGATCGCGTACCTCCACGACCGACTGTGGTATCAGTTCGAGTCCTGGTTCAAGGCCGTCCGCGATTGGGGTTGGGTTCGGCGGCTGTTCGGTAGCATGCCCGTCGCGGTGTTGCTGCGCGCCCTCGCGCGCCCGCTCGGGCCGAGGGGATCCCGTCATATCTGCGTCGTGGTGCGCCGGTCGCTGTAGTAGGTGCACCACGCCGTCACAAAGAACGTGCACATTATGCATAAACTGTAATACAGCAATGCTACCTACCCGAATGGGTAGTAGCGCACTGTCTTCGTATTCGTGCATTTTATGCACGAATTAGATGTCAGTAGCGCACTCCGCACCCCCCGCTCGGGAGACCGTATGAGAAGCGCTGTTGGGCTTGGCTTGCTGGTGATGGTGGCGACTCCGTTGACAATGGCGGCGCAGGCAGTACCGGCCGCGGACTCTTTGGCCCAGGCCGCGAGCACCGCCGCCGCCGCCAACACGGTCGCCATCAACTTCGTGTGGACGCTGGTCGCCGGGTTCCTCGTGATGTTCATGCAGGCCGGCTTTGCAATGGTGGAGACCGGCTTCACCCGCGCCAAGAACGCCGCTCACACCATCACGATGAACTTCATGGTCTACGGCATCGCGATGTTGGCGTATTGGGCGATCGGCTTCGCCCTCCAGGCGGGCGGAGTGGGGGCGCTCGGCACGCTCGGCGGCTACGACAAGCTGGCGCACGAGGTCTCGCTCACGATCGCGGGGAAACAATGGGGGCTGTTCGGGGGGAGCGGGTTCTTCCTCACGGGTGTGGCCTACGTCGCGCCCGTGTTCGCCTACTTCCTGTTCCAGATGGTCTTCATGGACACCGCCGCGACGATCCCCACGGGGGCGCTGGCGGAACGCTGGAAGTTCGCGGCGTTCGCCGTATTCAGCGTGTTCGTCGGCGCGTTCATCTACCCCATCTACGCGAACTGGACGTGGGGCGGCGGTTGGCTGGCGATGCTCGGCAAGAACGTGGGCCTAGGCCACGGCCACGTCGATTTCGCGGGCTCCTCCGTAGTGCACATGACGGGCGGCGTAATGGCGTTCGTCACCGCGGCGCTGCTGGGTCCGCGGCGTGGGAAATACAACTTTGACGGCAGCGCCAACGCGATCCCGGGTCACAACATCCCGATGGCACTGATCGGGACATTCATTCTCGCCTTCGGGTGGTTCGGCTTCAACGCCGGGTCGACGCTGGCGGGCACGGACCTGCGCATCGGGGTCATTGCGACGAACACGATGCTGGCTGGGGCGGCTGGGGGCATCACCGCGATGCTGTACATGTGGCTCAAGTACGGGAAGCCCGATCCGTCGATGCTGGCCAACGGGACGCTCGCCGGTTTGGTGGCGATCACAGCGCCTTGTGCCTTCGTCACCGCGCCGTCCGCGGTCCTGATTGGCGGCATCGCCGGGGTGCTGGTGTGCGCGGCGGTCTTCTTCATCGAGCGCCGCCTGCGCATCGACGATCCGGTAGGTGCGATCTCGGTGCACGGAGTCTGCGGGCTGTGGGGCATCCTGTCGCTCGGGTTGCTGGCCGATGGCACCTACGGAGACGGCTGGAACGGGGTCAACGGGGCCGTGCGAGGGCTGCTCTATGGCGACGTCGGTCAGTTCGCGGCGCAGGTCGTCGGTGGCGTAACCAACTTCGTAGCCGTTGGCGCCATGGCGTACGTCGCGTACCAGGTCACCGCGGTCCTGGTCAGCGGGCACCGCGTGGCGCCCGAGGTCGAAGAGCTCGGGCTCGACCTGCCTGAGATGGGAGCGCTGGCCTATCCTGATACGCCGGAAGTCGCCTCGGCCGTCATCCTCAGCGAGCCGGCGGATGTCTCGCTGGGCAGCGGGTTAGAGCCGGAGCCTGAAGCGGCCTGACAGCAACCCGACAGCATTTTGACACCTAGCGTGAAGGAGTGAGCATGAAGCTGATCACGACGGTCGTTCGCCCCGAGCGCCTGCCGCAGGTGAAGGCGGCGCTATTCCGCGCCGGCGTCACCGGCGTCACGATCAGTCGCGTGAGCGGGCACGGCGGGGAGCGGGAGCTGCACGAGCACTACCGCGGCGCCAACGTGGTGCTCGAATTCCGCGAGAAGGTGCGCCTCGAGATGGCGGTGTCGG
>WNGR01000433.1_pt1 | contig 45513 bp, 50 predicted proteins | sample 5407581 | NCBI WGS metagenome assembly WNGR01 (sample SAMN13153383, study PRJNA577476) | soil metagenome | isolation source: 80 cm soil or saprolite under Garry oak tree replicate 2 | place: USA:California | collected 2016-06-15 | reverse complement strand
CCAACCATTCACAATCGATCGCTCGCTCAGGCTTTCCCCCCATCTCCCTCATAAACACACACACACTCTCACACACTCACACTCACACACTCACCCTCTCCCTCATCGTTCGTTACCCTTGCATCGCAATGGACATCGACACCGGCACCAATCCCCTCACCACCCGCTCATGGGCCGCGCGTCCCAGTGCTTCATAACCACCATTCATTGATCACCTTCATTACTGGAAAGGGCATGGACTAGTGCACGTTGTCGTCTGTCGCGACGCAGTTCAGCTCCCCTGCGCCACTCCCTCATGTTTCGGAAACTTGTACCTTACCACCCCCCTTCCATGTTCTGTCTCATTCCCATTTCGCTTCTGCCCCACAGCTCGTTCTCGCGTTCTACCCCTCTACCTTAGCTTAGTAGGTACTGGATCCAGCTGTACTCTTACTAAATGGAGACATTGGAGAACACGCGTGTCGCTATTGTTACCCCCTCTGCGTGTGATTTTCGATTCGAGTCTGGCCCAAACGAGGGTACTCGAACCCAGACTCGCTCGCTTTTGTCTTTTGTCATCTCGCTGCCTCGGCCGGCATCGGCACTCGCTCTCGTTTCGTTCTTGCTCTTGCGCTTGCCCTTGGCCCCCTCTCCTCCCCCTTTCCTTTCCCCTTCCCTTGGTGGTGGGATCACCATCGGCCTACAAACTGACCCTTAGCGTCCATGCAACGCGTCACAGGTTGTCATGGCTGTGAACCCCAAACCACATGCTCTCCAATCGACAACACTTCGACGATGGCGGCAGCCGCTGCTGCCACTGGGCACCCAGGCTGCCAACGCAGCCCACTCCCCGAGCCCCAAACCACAGTGACAAGGACAACGACTACAACGATGGGGGGCATGCTGCCGATGCAGACCCGAGCGACGACGGCCAAGATGACAGAGAGGACCGCAATTACGACGGCGACCACAACATCTGAGTTGGACGACTGCGACTACGACTGCGACTACAGCATCAGACAACCACACCAACAACCACTGTGATGACTGCGACCGCAACGACGACGACTCTGTCAGTGCAATGGTAGCAGTGGCCAACGCCGCAGCTCCAAGCTGCGTGCGCCGCCAACCACCATCACCACCACCACGCCAACTATGACGATGACCACGTTGATGACAACGATGACGGCCGCAACCACCGCAACGACGACAACGACGGGTGGCGACGGCGGTGATGACCCCAACTGCGACAACGACTCGAATGGGTGGCGGCGGCGGCGGCATCAATGACTGCAACCGCGACAGCGGCGGTGGCCACAGTGACGGGCGCCACAGATGCAGCTGTGGGCCTCCTTGCGTCATACCTACTTCGTACATATGTCTTGTAGTAATGTATTCCAATCGAAACTTTTTTTTTTCTTCCTAAGTTCAAAGGTCCGAACCCGCGTTGAACCCGAACCGAACCTGCCGAACCCGGTTCTCTCGGTTCTGGTTCGCGGTTCTCCCTTTTGTCTCCCACAGGTCCGGTTCTGGTTCAAGGTTCTCCGAGATACCTCAGAGAACCGGACCGAACCGAACTTCAGCATCCCTAGTGGTAAAGTTTAAGATTAAGCAAATTCTTATCAGTACTAGATTTTGCAGGAGGGCCCCAATCCCGTGATGTGCATGTGAGTATGGATTAGTGTTGCCACCAAGTTGCTGCAAGTTCAAGTTGACACTGGTGTGACTTGAACTTGACTTGGAAATCATAGCAACTTGCACCACCAAGTTACTCACCAGTGCAGCTTGTAAGTCATAGGTAGAAACTTTTGAAACTTTCCCACATGCTTACAACCGTTTTAGGCTATCCGGGAAAAAAAATTTAAAAATTGGCAAGCGGAGTTTCGGGAACCCCCGTCGGCATATTTGCCGAGACTTACCGGAAAAAAAAGATAAGCCTTATCGGATCTCAGATAAGACTTGTAGGTTGCATTATTTCCATTGGCTGGGAAAACGGTCCGTAAAGCCCCGCGAACTTGCAAGTTACACCGGTGTCAGCTTGCACCGCAAGCTGAAACCAAGTTACTTTGAATTGGCCTGCATTGGATCGTGTCGAGTCGTGATTAATACATGATTTCTGTTGAATTTACGTCTGGATTTGCAATATGCAGTGCAAAGAAATACGTAACAAACACAGAAAGTGAATATAAGGAGCGGAAACATAGGGGCAGCATCAAGCAGAACCACCGAGCCATCTCCGCACGACTACTCCATTGTTATCAAGCCCTCCACCGAGTGAGAGCACTCCCGCTCTTCTCACGCCTCATACGGCAAAAAGCACAGTCGCCTGAGGCAAGAAATCATCAGGGAACCTTGCCAAAAAAAAAGTTCTTTTTTAGCTCAACGGTACAAACCATTTTTCTTTATGGGTAAAGATGCTGACCATCTTTACCCTTAAAGAAAAATGGTTTGCAGTATCCCTCGCGTCCAATTCCGCGTTTTTCGGGGGTGGGTTTGAAGAAAAAGATAGAAAACCCTCGCTGGAATTCATGTGAACTCCGTCCCGCGAACATGCAGTCCCTCCACACTGGAATGACAAGAATATATATGTTTGCAGTGAAAGGTCAATTCACAGTGAACATATATATCCCTGTCATCCCCACAATGTCAAGAGATTTTTACAAGAGTATAAAGCTCATCAATCTCACTGTATGATGTACATGGTCGTGTAAGGCGTATGTGCCAACCGTTGGGGGTGCAGGCCAATTATGATTACACGTTTTGTAACTCTCTCCTCGTCGTGTGTTGGACTCGTCCTAGTCCCAACGTCCACTGGCTGTTGATAGTTTTACAATGTTTGCGAGCAGTAAGCACTTACAGCGTTGTATGCTGCTCATGACTGCATGACAGTTGAAGCCAGAAAGTGCAGCTGCCTCCGCGGATATGCTCGCTTCGTCGCAGAAATTCCCATTTCTCACGTGATTGCCATACAAGCTTAGTCATCGACCCACTTTGCGAAATGTCCCGCTCAACGGCGCTCAACAACGACGACGATGGCCACCAAGAGGGTCGCTGACCATACTCTTTATCACCTCAGCCCGAAGGGCTTTTGGAAGAAATTTAGTGGGTCTATCCCCGCTCTGTTGCGCACCGAACTCGTCATTAAAGTCTTGGGTAGGGGACGCCGTGGCCGTCGATCCAGCGATATCTAGTGGCCTCCCACTACCAACCATGAACCGACAGCCGCCTCCTGGCTCTCGGCCCGAAAGGTATTCCACCCCAGCCACCAAAGGTTTCGCTCCTCGTTTATTCTTTCATTGTGACGGTGTGCTCACATCCGCTCTCACAGCGTCCGACCCCGCAGAAAACCCGTACTGGAAACGGGACGTCCGCCGCGCTTACCCGCAGCTCTCTGTGGTCACGCAATCCGAGCTTTCCACTCTCCTCATCCAGCATTCTGGCACCCCAGAGTCAGTCGGCCCTTCGTTTTATTTACTTACCGCCATTTGACCTATTGCGGCACGGCACGCAACGCAGAGTCGCCGCCCCGTCAGGTCCTGAGGATGCATCCGTACCTTCCGCGCCTGCGCAGCTGCAACTCAGCTTGTCTGACGCGATAGGAACCATTAACGCCGCTCGCAAGGCGTATTCCACATCGGCACTTCCCCCGACACCACCGACGCCCTTCAAGCGCTGGGTTCCGGAACGTGCCCCCGATGCACCTCATGATCCGAACGCGTACTTCCCCATGATTTTGGTCAAGTAGCAAAACCCGCCACTGCCGTTCATTTGATGGGGGGGTGAAGTGGCACATTACGCGTTTTGATTTTGACGTAGTAGACTTGCGGAATGCGCGTGTCCTTGCACGAGGACATATGTCATTCTTTACACGTGTGTGTGGGTGAATGATCCTGGCAACGGGGATGGGCGCTCGTTTGGTGCGCGTGAGGTCCGCGGCCACGCGGTCGTCAAGGGCCCTCGAGGATACTGTAATGGTCACTGTAAGTGCAAGGGGCGCTGTTCCCAGTCGAAAATGAGAGAAGCGCTGGGTTTTCGCGGGTTGGAGTGAATCACTTTTTCAGATTCAAGTTAGGATAACGGGGGGACGGTCCCGTACGTCTACCCTCAACTCGTCAGGCTGAGCAATAGGCTTGATCAAGACATGTGGAGTACCCTTTGCCCTGGCGCGCATCAAGAGTCATGCCCTACCAATGCCAACAATGAGCCGCTACACCCTCTCCACTCTCTTTAGGGGTCGGAAGATTTTCATTGGAGACAAGCATAGCACAAGGCATAGCATGTAGGAAAGAAATCGACGGGCATGCAAAGTAGTGCTACATACGGTTGCGTACCTCAAAAAAAATGCAATAATGAACTTTAAGAGTGATTACGGGATACGAGAACGAAACCGATAATAAACGAGCAAAGTGATAACAATAAATTACAATAGAAAGGGAGATATCTGCCTTGTCAACAAGTCCGAATCATTAGTAGGCGACCACGCGCTTATAAGATAGCAAGGTGAGAAGGCTACATCGTATGTTGAATATTGTTAAGAATATTAACCCGTTCATGGTATGGGAGAAGTCCGTAGGTGATTTAATGCCGCAGCGCAAACTGCAGCTACGGCGATGCCGCCAGCGGCTTGGACACACCACGGTTCGTGCGTGCATATATACAGCCAAACCTGGGCTGTGAGGCATGCCGCGCTTGCGAAGGTATATAGTAACGCTGTCAGCGGGAAACGGGATGGGATAAGAGATTGGTCTAACACTGGTGCAGAGACGCGACGTACAACAATCCCAAAGCCCCTTCGATAGCCATGGCCAAGGCGGAATGGAGGGTCTTCGGACCGTATGTGAATCACCAAGGTCGATCTGCGCTCGGGAAATGACTATTGGGGAGGTATACGTGGGGCACTCGACGAAGGCAAAAGGTTGATCTTGGAGCGCGATTCCGATAACGGGGATGGCCCGAAGCGCGGTACTTAGAGCACCGAACAAGCTGAACAGGAGCGACGAGTATGTCAGAAGAAGCGGCGCCAAGTTGGCTGTGGTGTTGTCTGTGGCTTCCGAGTCTTTGTAAAAGGCGAGGAAGTGTATGGAGGCAGTTGCAACGATGACACATAGCTGTGCACGTTCCCGTGAGTTATGCGTTACATATGGGCTCAGCCCGAGTACACATACGATGGTTGGATCAATGGCCGGGGTGAATGCACTGTGACGCCTGCGCGCGGCGCTGGCGAGCGTGATCGTACGGGTGGGGAGGGCGGGGACTGCGAATGGGCGTGAGGCCAGGATGGAAGGGACTGACACAATCATGCGTGACGTACCATTGTTAATACGTTTGGAACTCTTTTGAGCAATAGACATAAGAATAAATACTATGTGAAGAGAAAAGGGAACAGAGCTGGGAATGGAGAAAAAGTGGGGAGTGCGGGGGAGGGGTTTTATGTCTCATGATTTCGAGCTACCCAGCCTCGAGGCATCATAGCGGTGAACCATGAGGACAGTAGGGAAATACGGACTAGTGGTTGTCGGTCGGGTACTCCCGTCCACAAGTCCGTGGAGCCATATGATCGTGATCAGGCCGGTCTGAACTCAGAACTTAGACATACTATAGCCTCGAGGCGCAGATGTCAGAACAGCTCCAAGTTCAGTGCCAGTGGCGCCAGATGTTGAACGTTGAACGTTGACCCGTACGGCGCATTCGCTTCCGAGTTGGTCGTTCCGCCCGCTCGGCACTCCGCCTTGAGTAACGTGACCGCAAGCGGTGCCAAACACGCCTTCTTTCAGCCTCGGCCTGCTATGCTCCAGGGTTAATGTCGCCTACAGCATCTCCGCCTTTTCCTAGGGCACCGCCTGGTGCCCCCGCAGAACAGCAAGCAGCCGCGTTCGAGGATGATCCACGTGTCCATTTTGACACGCAAAGTGCCCGATGGCGCCTTGAGGATGGCGATGCCGAATACGAATACGAACCAACCAAGGCTGTGTGGTTTCCTGTGGTCAGTCTGCCCCTCCCGCCCCGCGACAATTAAGATGGAACGTGTGCACGCTGCTATAGGTTGATGAAGACCTGATCCGAAAACAGCAGGCCGCGTATTCCGTAGCCGGCGTTGATGAAGAGGTATGCAAACCACCTGTGCTGCTGCGGTGTGCCTCACTGACCCCTAACAGGTGCCTGCTGCGCCCATACTTGCTCGGACTAACAAGAAGCGTAAGGATCCTGAGGATTACACCTCTAGCACGGTCGGGCAACCGGGTCCATCAATAAAGCGTGGTAAGGGGGCCAAAGCCGTGAGTACGGGCACTGCGCCACCGCCGGAGCGAAAATCCAAAAACACAGCCGTCTTCCTGCGTCTGCCCTTTGACGCCACGTTCGAAGAAGTGGTCGAACGATTCAGTAAATGTGGTCTCATTGAAGAAGACGACGAGGGTGAACCTAAGGTCAAGATGTACGCACGTGATGACGGTACTTTCAGTGGCGAGGCTCTCGTTGTATATTTCAAGGAAGAGTCCGTCAGCCTCGCTATCAACATTTTGGATGATGCAGAACTCCGCCTCGGAGACTCCTCCTCGCGAATGAGCGTGCAACGAGCCGAGTTTGGGCACAAGAACGACAACACTGGTGGGGGAGCGAAAAAGAAAGTAGTGGACAGGAAGAGGGTCACAAAAAGGCTCGGGAAGATGCAAAAGTACGCTCCTTGCTCTTCGTACTTGGTAGTACTTAACGTTACATCAGGAAGCTGGAAGAATGGGTGGACGAGGATAATTTTGGCCCCTCCATCACAGAAGAGGACGCACACATTTCCGTCAACACGAACAATCGGGTGGTTGTGCTCAAGCACATGTTTACCCTACGGGAGCTGGAAGAAGACCCGACTTTACTCTTGGACCTGAAGGAGGACGTTCGCGAAGAGAGCGAAACACTAGGAGAAGTTACAAACGTCGTATTATACGACGTATGGCCCGCCCTTTCTTCTCTGCCATCCGTCTCTTAACCACTCGTTTCCCTTACAGAAAGAGCCAGATGGTGTCATCACGGTGAAGTTCAGAGACCCCGTGAACGCTCAAGCATGCGTTCTGGTACGTCTAGTGTATCTCGTGTTACAACGCCCCGTGTTGACTTTCGCGAATTGCAGAAAATGCATGGCCGCTTTTTTTCTGGGCGCAAAATCGAGGCATCTCTATGGATCGGAAAGCAACGTTTCAAACGCAGCGGTGTAGCTGAGGATATCGAAGACACCGGGGGGGATGAAGGCGAGAAGCAGAGACTGGATGCCTTCGCTCAGTGGCTGCTGACTGAAGGCGACTGATCAAAAATTCCGAATCATTTATGCATTTACCCGGATAACTCCATGTGAGTCGTTTCCTGTACCCACCTGTAATTCAGCTTTCCCCTAGGGACTAGTAGCATATTACATCCGACACTCTCGTCAACGTACTCTGGCAAGGCACACGTGTTGATCCGCCAAGAACCTATTTTGCATCTCAGTAATACGGTTTCAACACCCTCCTGATAGTGGTTTTTTGTTTTTTGTTTTTTTCCCTCTCTTCGCTTCATCTTTGGTACGGTGCTGAACGTCTGTTCGGTGTTGCGTTTTGTACGTTCAAGATAGCATGATTTGAACCCCCAGCCGACCAGGCCACGAATGATCTTCAATCCTTGAGTCTGTCTGTCGATTACCATGCTTCGCTTTGACAGCATTTGATTGGGCGCGGGCGATCGTTTGCAATTCTCCGAGCTACCGCGAGCTGCTCTTACTTTCCAATCCCGACAAGTACTCCGCGCCCCCTATTCCTATTGCTCTCACGTAAAAAAAGACCATGCCGGCACCGCACCGTTCGTTTTTCTATCGGATTCCGAATACCACGGGGAAACTTTTTGGCTTCCCCGTAGAACGAAGGTGGCTCTCAGCGTGTGCGTTGTGCGTTTGGTGTCTGCGATTCCGTATGTCAGTAAGCAAGGTCGTTCTTTGATCTTCGAGAGGGCACTGGTTGTGGAACTCATCCTCGCGGGGGCTGGCTGTTTTCCCTCCATCTGTGAGGATCATGATGACATCTCTGACCGCCGGCGCCGGCACTCCAATTCCATCCGATCTCTCGATTCAGGGTCGCATGACCCCCACCCCCCAGCTGGCGAAATGACCCCGAAAACGTCAGACCCGGAGCTCTTCCCTTGCGGTGGGCACGCTGCATGTCATAAGTGGTTTCAGGAAAGGCGCAAAAGGCAAGACTGCTCAGCGTGGAGGCCAATCAGAAGCGGGGACACTTCGACGGCAAGACCTTGTGCCCTGTCCCGGCCGATCCCAACGCTCCAACTGATGCTGAGCTAAAGGCTGTGGCCGACTGGAGGCAGGACGAGGTTGTCGCCAAATACCTACTTTCCCAACGCCTTCCCGACTCTACCGCAGTTCGTTTGAAGTCCCTCACCTCCGCCAAAGAACGCTGGACCAAAGTTAAGACCGAATTCAGCGTAAAGAGCCAATACGCTGAGGCAGACTTGCTTACCGCGTTCTCGGAGATGCGCTGCCCGCGCGGCGGGGATATACGCACATTCCTCGGCCAGATGCGAGTCAAGCGCGAGGAGCTTGCGGCTGTCGGCGTCACTGTGACGGAGAAGGACTACAGATCAGCTATCATTAAGTCCCTCCCGGAGGAGATGTCCAAGTTCGCCTCCGGACTAATTGCTTTGCCAGCGATCGGGAGCATCTCGCACGCCTCGAAGCATGATAATTCACTGAGATTTTTGGCCAGTAACCAGCCCACCCCATTGATCGTAGTTTAGCAGCGATATCGTTCCTACATCGTGTACTCTCTGAGTAACGCGAGTAATAATTTGTATGCTGCGCGGATTGACGCCTCCTCTAATGGAATAAACCAGGTAGGTAGGGTAAGGGCATTTCCTCATCATGGCGGGTGCGTTGAACTATACCTCGCCAGGCGAGTGACGTGACCCAAAAATCTCCTAGTCCGAACAAAAACAAAACGACGCATCGGTGGGCACTATGAACCAAGATCAAAGCTAAAACTACCCCAAACCCGCTCTTATCACCAGCACCGAAGGAGCGGCTTTTTGGTAACCATTTCGAGCCGCTGGCGTGAGTGGGAAAATAAACATGAGTCATATATATATAAAGCTGGTGACAAAACGCGTGTCTGCCCTACCTCTGAGACCACCGTGCGCTTTCTCGTCGGCTCTTCCTGCATCCAATCGAGCATCCGGCGTGTAGCCTGCGCAGAGTGGCTGCTCGTCCCCCGCCCGTGTTGAGCGCTGGCCGACAGAGGACGAGTGTCGAGATGTGATAACGATTTGGACAGTGCTACGACATCTTCTTCCTCCTCGTGCCCCTCGGTTAACATCGAGGGGGTCGGCGAGTCCGCTTCGGGAACAGGTGTGAGCTCCGGTGCGCCTCCCCGTGAAGGTGCGGAACTGCTCGCAATCAGCGCGCTCTCAGCCAGCGCCAACCCATTCGCGACGGCGATAGGACGCGGAGCCGACGAAGAAGACGACTCGCCAACGTCCTCCTCGATCTCCTCCTCCGCCACGTTCTCGATTCCGAGCCGTTCGAGGCTCGCTTCCACGGCGTCGAGCCGTTCCATGTGCTCCAGCACGGTCACGCCAGTCGTTCCTGGGTGCACCCTCTGGAACTTGGCAGAGAACGGCACCGGTCGCAGCGACCCTGTATAGTCCGAGCTCATTCGCCGGATCGGTGGCGGGAAATCACTGCTGCTGCTCTTCCTGCGTGAACGTGTAGTTGGAGGTTGCCAAGGGAGAGGGAGAGTGCTTATGGACGGCTGCGGAGAAGCGCTGGGAGGGCCCTGGCCGGGGGGGCCGTGTAGGATTTTGGCAATCGCCTCTTCGTCGAGCTCGAGTTCATCATCCCAAACAAGCGCCTTTGTCCGACGAGTCAGTTCGAGAGGACCTGCCAGACGATCTGTTAGCAACAGCGAAGTTCAAGGGGGAAAAAATTCACCTTCATCCTTTTGTTACCGGACCATGGGTTCAAATTCAACACGGACAGCTCTAAGGGAGGCAACGGTACTCACGTCGTGTCTCAATGATTGGACAATGTTACACGCCTGACCCTTAATCACTGCAAGTTGTCTCTAAAATAAAAAGTGAGGATTGCTGCGTATGCTAACTACTATAATGGACCCACATTAAACATTTTTGGATGGAACCCCGGGTCCACCGCAAAAAGTTTTCTGAGCTGGAAAGTTGTTTCTTCCCACCACGCCTTCGATGTCAGCAGCGGTAAAAAATGTTGCCGCGTTCGTTCGCTAAATGGCTTCCCAATAATGCTAACTGGGAGATACAACCAACCAAATGTGAAAGAACGCCACCCGTGTGGGTGCTCGTGAGGGAATGAGAGCGAGTTGTCAATCGCGGCAATATGGATATGTGGGCGTCGAGTGTACGAAGACTGTGGGTTAGAGGATGCGCGAGTCATGCGGGGAGGTGCAGCAAAGGTTACACTAGCTTGGGAGTTTGACGTAGATTCATTACGCCGGAGCTCACTCATCGCTGGGATTTCCAGCTGAGCAGAACGTGTTGGCGCAATGTCTACAAGAGACTTCTCGTGTTCTGCTTCACAATACTTGATCATGTAGTTGTCAGCACCTCGGTCGGTGTTAAGCATGAGATAGTCTAAGAATCCATAGTCCAGCCAGGATACCCATCTGCATAAGATGGAAGCTCACCTAAGATAACTAGCCTACAAACGTGTCAGCATGGAGAGTCGCCAAAGGTAAGGGAGATCCTCACTTCTCGAGTTCCTCCCGGAAACTTTGCTGCAAAGCCGCGGACCAATAGAAGGGCCGATTGTGATCACCCTCGGATGCATCATATAGAGCCCTATCGTATTCCATATCTGCTTCATCGTCGTAACTCTCGGCACCTGTGCGGCCACATATAACTTTGATTGCGCCTAGGAAGCGCTTCGTGAAATTGGTCGCGCGATGTGTTGAGTCGTCAAAGGTGTCAGCAATTGAGCGCCCAGGCCAGGGGTGACTCCGAAGAAAGTCGGATGAATCTGTATTTACATTCGTTCTAGCAGCTATAAGCTACCTTCACACGGAGGCGCTCACCTTGAAAGCCGTGCATGAAACATTGCATACTCCCAATTTTATCGGGAAGGGGCTTCTTCCCTTTCTTGTACGCTGTTCGGTCTATCCAATCATAGAAGAACGCCTGTGGTACATATATTTTCAAAGACAGAAATAGGCAGGAGTCGGTGGGGACTGACGGGGCTGGAGAGTGACACCAGCTGCGTCTTTGGTACAATATGGAGATCTAGCCGAGTGTCAAGAAGCGAAGCCGCGGCCTCCGAGATATAACTAGAGAACATCAGAGATTTGAGGGCGCGCCTATGACACAGAATGACCATACCTGAGGTTAGGAATCAGGCAAGCACGGCCGAAAGGGATGATCCACCGAAATTGTCGATGTAACCACTTCGTTGTCTGCACGAGAAGTGAGCAACGTGCATTCCAGAATCACAGGTGGACCCCATGACCTTCGGATTCAGACGACCATATGGTTCCTCATCTTTCGGCTTGAAAACCCTAGACACGCATCAGCGAGCGGAATAGAATAGACAGGGTACAGTGGCTGGCTCACGCGACAGTCTGGATTCTCCCGTCCACCTTGGCTCGAGCAAAGTATGAGCCAGACGAGCCCTTTGTAATCATTTTGGGATGTATGCCCTCTGAAATTGCACGCCTGACAGCCTGAGCGAGACTTGGAGAGGTATCAGCGCGTGTGTCGTGTCTCTTAATAGGGTAGACTCACGCGTCGTACTCGTCTTGGGTCATAGGCGGCTTGTGGTCCAAAGTCTTGGTCTAGTCAAACTGGTAAAGCACGCAATGAGCCGAACATAGGTTGACACTCACAGCCATACTACTCGCAGGTGCTGAGATAAAGGGTGGATCGAAAACGCTCCTGATTATCTCCTTCTTTACGTGAATATCTTCGACTTTCTTCTTGCGCTTCATCTTTTGTGCAATGGACTCTGTCCATCTTGATGCTGTTCGGACGTGTATGTTCGAAGAATAAGTGGGAACATACCGCTTGAAAGCAGCATCCAATTTGCGCAAATCAATAGGTCCTGACGCACTCATACGACGATTGCGTCGAAGGCGAGGACTACTTGGGTTCGTAACCGGGGAGGGGAGGCCCTCAGCGTCAGATTCGGGTTCATCATCAGCGTTCTGTGGTAAAGGCTGATACTCTGAACGGTCTGGCATGGGCGTCGCTGAGCAAATGAAGGCTGACGGTTTGGTGCGTCTCGAGCCCTGACGTTACTACAGTCACTTTTTCCTTTTGGGGGTACCCATATTCATTCGCACGTGCTTTTCGCGGTCGCAACCCTAAAACCGCACAGACCGCACCCCAGACGTTCAAGGACGACACGCTGTGAATTGCCCCGTTGGGGCTCAAAAGGCGTTACCGAGACTCACACCCTACTCAAGAAAGAAATTCTGAACGGCGCCCTCGTTTGGCGCAAGCCCCCAACAACGCATGCCCAAAAAGTCGTGTCGTCCAAGTAAAAAAACTACCCATACACACACCATTCGCGCAACGTAGTCACGCGCACCTTGCCTTCCTCCTGAGCGATGTCCGCCAATGCGCGCACGCCCGCGGAGATATACAAACATACATCCCCTACATGCGCTGTGCATCCAAGTCTTGGACGTAAACCCATCACGTGCCTTCGAGACGGTCCCTGCAATGCCGTGATACGTGGGCTTCACCGATTTCAAGCGCGATCCGCTCTTGCGAGTAACTTACTGTAATGCGCGTCCTTACCCGAAGCGCGGTGCCCCAAATCGGTGTGTCGTCCCTCGCACCCACACGCGAGGTTCTAGAACGGGCGGGCGCCACCCCGGTTTCTAAACCCCATAAATGACTGGCGTGGTCGGATCTGCCGGCATAGACTCGTGACCAGCCGTTCGAATGAGGAGGAGGGGTCGCAAGCGACTGGAGGATCGGTCACCGGTCTACTGCCGGCAGTGCGAGTTTTAAGTTTGGTATTTGTAGTCGATCATCGCGACACAAAGGTGCACGTCGTGAGGGTGGACCAGCGCTACGCTCGCGATGGAGATCTCGCGCGGGCGCAGAAGCAGGAAGCGTTCAAAAATCTGGTGGCGTGGCACGCGCGGGGAGTGGAACCCGAAGAGAGAGGGTGGACATCTACCGCGCTCGCTAATGAGGAGACCTCATTGAGCCTCTCGCGCTCCCGCTCGTTATCGGCGAAGAGCTCTAAGGGCTGGAAGAAGAACCGCTTGGGGACCGCGTCGAGTCATGATACTCGGTGTCTGAGAAGCAGATCTAACGCGTGAAACTGATGGTGCGAAGATAACGGGGTCCCAAAGAACCGCGCCAGGTACTCCTGGTAAGAGACACCACCGACAGGGAGAAGAACATACCCATATCAACTGCAACCCGGAGCTGATGCGAAATGACTACAAGAGGTCAGACAGGCAAACCCGGTTCACTGAACCCAAGTAACACACCGAGTGCTATCCAGCACTCCTTTAGTGGGCTGTAGTCAGGTGTTGTTGTAGCCAAGAGGCTACTAGCAGGCAACGTTTTCTCACGCACGCACATGGACACAGCCAAAACAGGTTATCTCTCCCTCTCCTGGCAGATTGCCATGGCCCAATTCAGAGTGGTTTTTGTCCTCTAGATCTCGCACTTTTGTCGTGGCTCCTGTGGGAAGCCGTAGATTGTATCGCTGTGGGTTTCCACTGGTGGCGGCTGCGTCCTGTGAAAATCCAAACACAGCAGCACATATAGTTTGAGTTCCACACACAACATATCCTCCCATCATCCCCGTCTCTCTCCGCCAACATGGGTCTCCTGACGGATGTCTTCTCCCCACGCAACAAGTCTCCGCCGCAGGACATACCCAAGATCTATATTGAGGGAGCAACCCCTCCAAGCGATCCAATGGCCACGAACAGCTCCCCATCAACGAATCCTTCACCGCCAGCATCGCATACGCCCCCCGTTTCTCAAGCGGACAAGCCAGAGGCTTCTCCAATTGCTGAGCAGTCGGATAAAACTGCAAATTCAGATGCCCCACCCAGCGCTAATCGCCGATGGTCCCTCCAGCGCCCACTCGGACTCCTTCATAAAGCCAAGCCATCTCCTTCTAACAGTGAAGCGCATAACGCCCGCGCTCGCGCTGCCTCAAAGGCAGTCGAAGTCAATGCAAAACGCGTTTCCTACTCATACTCCGATCGCCGGGCGAAGAAGTCTGCCTTGGTTCTTCGCTCCCTCATCGTCGGGCAGGACTCTGGGGACGGTGCGCCCCAGGTACGCGTGTCGCGTGCGCAGCTGGACAGGGTCAAGGCGCAGTTACTCAAGCCGAAGACGGCGAATAAGGTCATCGCCCAGCTGAGAGTTCTGCCTGCGCTGCCAGACTCAGCTTCTCAGACGAGCCCCCCCATCTGCGCGGTGTGCCTCCCGTGCACCGATGAGGAGGCTGATGTGAAGCACTTCAGCCAACTGCGCGACGTTGAGCACACGAAGGATAGCACGTTTCGTTTGCCGACCGTCGCAAGCGCGACGATCGACTCGATCACAGAGGCGCTCAAAGGTCTACATATTATCAGTCTTTTCACAGCGCCAGATTTGGGACTTGGCCAGCCAGGAGATGGACCAGGGCTCCTCGCTGGCGCTGTACCCACCGCAGAGACGGTCATCAACGGAATCATACAGATCACGCCCCAGCTCATGGCGTTAGGTTACGCGGCAGGAAAAAACATTATCCCTGACCATGCAGGCGTATACCCCCCCGTAGACAGGATATCTATCTTGACGTGTATGTCTTCTTTTCTTCTTCATCGTTTCGTGAGGGTAATTGACATCTACTGCCAGATTGGTGGGGTCTGGAACTCCTCTTACCTCCGCCAACTTTGGTGTTTCTGGGTGTGAGTTCACATACTGTTTCTCACCATCCCCACTTTAATGATGACTTCGAGCAGCGTGTCCAGTCCATCTCTAGCACAGTCATGAATTTTCTCGCCGCCATGAGCCTCATGTACGAGGGCGTCCGTGAAATTCTACCCTTCGTGCGGTATTTCTCGCAGTACATCGACTTCGAGTGGAACTCGATCAAGGCTCAGGATCACGGTAAAGGTGTGATATGCGCAGCCACCTGGTAAGCTATGCGACCTCTCTCTGCAACACATACCGGACGGGCGGGTCCTCATGTGCGTCCTCAGGATCATGCCAGCTGCGATGGTTGCGCGCCCTTGGGACTTCCCCGACCCTCCTAAGGCGGTGGAACCTCCGGCCCAGTCTGCGCCATTGGACGCTAAGGCGCCTGCAACCGCCCCCGCGTCCACGCCAACGGCGCCTGGTGAGAAGGCGGCGCCGACTTCGCCCTCGTCCCCACCCGAGGCGGCGGCGCCAGGATCTCCGGCACCCGCGGCCAACAACTCAGTACCCGGGATCGTAATTTTGGCGCCCGACTCGGCTTGACTGTCACACGATTCATGGAGCCCAATTCTAAGCACGCAGCTATACCCACCCTGTGATATTGGCACATCACTGGTCACCATACCCCTTACGAACATATCCCCAAGGTTCTCTAGCTTCACAAACGACGCTGTCACGAACACTCTAGTCATGTTTAAATTCAAGTCTCTAGCTAGGCGCTATGTTTTATTCTCGACCTTCCCTTTCGTTCTCATGTACTGTCTTTTTTGAGCTACTGTAGTACTAGTAATTTAATCGCTGTCACAAGGCAGTCGCCCATTCCTACCTTTGCGATGTCACATTTAGATCACGGATACGCAGGATTATCGAAAGGGTCGACATGCTGGCATGTGAGTAGCGCATATCTTGCCATTGGAGCACCATAGCCATAGCGACATAATGTCAATTCCTTCCTCAATAAGGACCTACACTGGTGACCGGTGACCATCTGTTCATGAAGAGTAAGCCTGTCATACAAGCTAGTCACAAGCCTAATAAAGACCGCACTGTCCCTAATTATGAGTTCAACACGGGAATCACATGTCCACTCAGGTACGCGCGCAAGCGCGGTCCAATCGTGGTACCAATTCGGTTTTACGCATGTTCAGCAAAACATATCACACATGTATAGAGACAGGAGTGAGGGTATTGAAGGTATGTGATTACAAGACTTGATGTAGGTGCGAGTCATGAGTAGTGGGACAAGTACTAATACGAAAGGCGAAGGCGCCAAGGAAGGCGCGCCCAAAAAATCACGCGAGCGGAAGTTAACGACAGTGCGAAAGACTCATCACGGTGTCTCTGGTGTACCTTACATACCCAGGTCGGGTAGCTCCGCAACTTTTATGATAGATTAAAGCCTCTTGGGAAGGCCCTCGGGTTCTGCGACGCAAGCCGATGAGGAACGACGCCCCCCAAGTGACGGAGGCACCCACCAATATAATCGACTTCAGTAGTATTCTTGCTCAGAAGTTGCAGATGTGCTTCAGGAATTGCAGCACAAAACCCCTAAGAATGACATTCAGAATCGAAGGACGGGAAGGCCGGCAATGACGGGCCAACTAGGGGAGGACATACGTTCAGGAACCAGTCATAAAGTTGAGTAAGGCGGCCACCAGCGCACACAATGTCAGACATATACTTGGCGACTGTTTCCTCGGTGACATCATCTTTGAAAACAACAGTGTAACCTGTACGAGGTGAGTCGGCGGGGCCAGCGAAACACGGTAGGGGGAGGCATACGTTTATCCTTATATGTAATGGGAGCCATGAGTAATGTAATGAGAATGAACGAACGATGAGGGCTGAAGTGGGTGGTGGTGGTGGTGGTGGTGGTTGGAAAAGAAAGACGAAGAACGCGTGTTTAAAAGGGAAAAAAAGACGGGTAAAGTGGGCTGACAGGTATTGTATGTAAGTTGTTAACCAGATTTGGTGCGAAGGATGTGCGCGCTCGTCTCGTGTCCGAGCCGGATAGCTTCAAGAGTAACCCGCGGTGCTGGCAGGGGCGTGTCAAGTAATTCACAGTTACGAAAGTCACAATTTGTGTTTGCATGTAGTAACCCCTTCTGGATATACGCCGAGTCCTGTTGCCCCACAAAATAGAAGCAAAATAGAAGTATACAATTTGTCAACGACTCAATGCCTCGACTTTACAACAAATGAAGGTGATATTCCTCTCCAGTTTACTAGTAGAGCATGGATCACACAAGTATTGTACACTTCTCTCATCGGGCCGCTTGTATGGTTACCGTCGAGTCTGGTTCTACATTGACCATGTTCAATGTTATCGTGTTCGATCCACCGAGTCGAATAACCCTCACCGATATAATCTATTTGGCTGTCAGCTCCACTGAGGTTGCTTTGCAATGTCAGAAGATAAGTGGTTGGAATCTCGGCCGAGAAGCCCTAGTCGTGCAAGATAAGATCTCCCAGCGTAATCTCATGCGAACACACTGCGCGTACCCTCAGGATGGACGAGCTAAACTTTCTCTCGACCGTTCCGCCATTTACGCTGACTTGGTCGGCTTGCTTATCGATCGCTTCTTGAGAAGCAGTTTTCTTAAAGACGACGATATACTCTGAGGATGACGTGAGCTTTCCCGGGCGAAATTCGTATCATGGTGCAAAGGAACGTACTTCCTGACATGAGGCGACTGTCTTCAGGGTGATGGCGAGTGGGAATTGAGAGTACCCTCCTTTTATATGAAGTAGGATGACTGTTAGGGTCAGGCTATGTTATTGCTATCGGTTTCGCAGCTGATCGCAGCAGCGGAATCACGCGGCAGAGCTATGTGGTCGGCATTTGCCGATATGACTTGGTTCAAGTTGTTGATGCTGATGCAGCGCTGATGACTGGTGACATTTGGTTGAACACCGAATTACGAGTGCTGTGCAGTTATCCCAACAATGCCCGCGACCCGCTCTGCTACTCGCGCCCGTGCTGCTGCTTCTGCTGCACGGACCCTTCCAGTCGCCGATGTGAAACGTCCACTCAAACAGCAAGACCCGGTTGTGACCAAGCGCCCCAAAAAAGCTCCCGGCTCAACCAAAGTTGGTGCGGCTGAAGGGGTACCTCGCCCGCTTATTCCTCCTTCCGGAGAAGAACTTGCGCCACTACCTGCGGAATTGACGTTCTCTTTGCAAGATGCTAAGAATCATCTCATTCAAGCTGATTATCGATTCGGAGACGTGTTTTCCCGTCTTCCCTGTAAACCATTCGAAAGGGTGGAAGGCATTCATCCTTTTCGGTCAGTCATTCGTCATCTCACGATAGTCCGCTAGACCTTGACCCGAAGACCAGAACCTTATGTTCTTCCATACTGTGAGCCGAATGAAGCATTGCTCGTTTTATTTTGAAAACCTTAAACGATCACTCGAAGCGGCCAGCAGATTTCTTGGTTGGCCGCACGTGCCATCGAGCATAAGTTCATGAGGCTGTATTTTCCTGAGCTTCCAGAAAAGCCGGATGAACAATAGTCAGTACATTCTTTCCCCCGCTCTCCCGTTGTTTGAATCTCCAACAATGGAACGCCCCGACGTCTTCCCTAGCTGGACCAAAACTCGCCGGGAAGTGTTCCCGACAGCGTATCAGGTCGCGACCACGGATCTCGCCACATTAAGAACAGCAGGTTTGAGCGGGCGCAAAGCGGAATATGGTGCATGTTCATGTCAAGCACAGCCTGGGCGTTCCTGTTTACCAGTGTCATCTATTTGCAGTTCGGGACCTCGCGACTAGATTTGCCGACGGCCGGCTCACCAACCAAAAGCTCCTTGATGCAAACGATGAACAATTATTTGAGCTTTTGACTGCCGTCTATGGAATTGGCAAGGTAAGCCAACTTTCGCTCCCACTTGCCACCTCATCTAAATCATCTTACCCTTTAGTGGACCGGTGGGCTTGATTCTTTTTGGTCTCGGTAACAGCGCTTAAACCATTACAGTTGAGATGTTCGCCATCTTTTCTCTACGACGCCCCGATATACTGCCCGTTGGTAGGTATTTTGGTGGACACTTCGGAGCAATCCTAACTAAACTCTCGCAGGCGATCTTGGTGTGCAACGTGGCCTCCTTCGCTGGGTATTATCACTACACCAGCCAGAGTACCGCATCGAGGTGTCACCGAAGAAGCTCCCAGATCCTAAGGGGGACCCGCGAAAGGCCAAGGGCAGCGCTAAACTCAAGTCAACGCCCGCAAAGTCCAAAAAACTGGCCGAAAATACCCCCACCTCCTCCGCTGAAATAGACTCGGATCAGGAAGGCGAGCCGGCAGCCGACGAGCTTCCTACTTTGAATGGCCGTCTGAGGCGGGTTCCGATTCCGCCTCCCGAAGATGCGTCGTCTTCCCTCCCTGCCGTTGCTGCCAGTACTACTGCCACTCCTGGCGCGCTTGGCCTACCCTCGATGCCCCCGCCGCTCACGCCCTCGGTCACTCAAGCGCTTTCGCGCGCACCAGATGCGCCGCCACCTCCGCCTCTCCCCGCGGGTCTGACCATCGCTTCCCTCAAAAGCCGGTTGAACGGGAAGAACAAGGTCAAGTACGTGATGTTGGCTTGGAATTAGAGTCCGATCGATGCTGATGCTGATATTCGGTGCAGAGGCGCAATCCTGACGCCAACAGAGATGGAGGAGCTGACCGAGTCGTGGAGACCGTACCGAAGCATTGGTAAGCTGAGTGAAACCTGTTGTCACAAAGTCAGGCATTGACGGCTTTGCAGGCGTGTACTATATGTGGGCACTAGCGGAAGAGAAGGCGGGATCTTGACGTAACGCGACTGCCAGTTGGATACGTGTCTCCCTTAATCCAAGTGCTCTTCCACCCTTTCCGAGTCCTCCTTGCGGCGCACAGTTCCCTCAATCTGAACGCCTTGTCTGTCCTTTCCGATAGCGATTATCACCTGTTTTCCTCCCATGTTATTGCATCCATACTATCTTGGTACAGTTGACGACGTGATTACTTCTCTTGCATAGGATAGATAATCTACTGACTCTTATCTCGCGTGAATCCCTCTTTGTGAGCTGTCCCGGAACGCATCGTTCAGTATCAGAGTAATTTACGTCCGAAATACTGATCCTTTTGCCCGGTAGAGTACGGCTCGCGCTAGTGCGCCGTTCGGCCTGATAGTCATAGGCGCCCCTTGGCTTTATCTGGACTTCCCTTGTTCATGCACGCGTTGTGTGATCTTCGGGAAACTCTCGATTGCTACTGTAGATAGTGCTGCGAGTGTAGAGAGACCCGCGGCCCAAGGGAGAGGTGCAGACAGAGCAGAGACAGGTTTAAAGATGATAAAATAATGACGAAGGAGTGACGACTGACTGAGCCCCGAATTCATCTGATCTAGCATGTCACATTACACTTCAGACCGCCTAGGTGTTCATACAAGTAGTCCAACTCCGCCCATGTACGAAAGTAGAAAGATCGATGCGGGTTTCATGTGCGCCGGCAACCCAGACAACACCTAGGCGGTGGAGATGTGCCCTATGTATTCGCGGGATCCAAATTAGGAGTTCACCTTTACTACCACATATCCATCCCTCCTTGTTGATCACAGTGCAGTCAGCGAAGTCGAAGTCTCTTACAGTTTCCGTATTTCCTGTCGTAGCGTTCAACATATGAATTGACCCATGTCCGGACGAGACAATGCACTGACCATCTGGCAAGAATGCCACAGACTCGACCGGATACATGTGTCCAATAAATGGACCTGCCTCTGTCTCTCCCGTAGTGGCGTTCCACATACGAATTGTTCCATCGTAAGAACCTGAGACGATGCGCTGGCCATCTGGCGAGAATGCCACAGACAAGACCGAAGACGTGTGTACAGTAAATGGGCCTGCCTCTGTTTCTCCTGTAGCGACATTCCACACATAAATTGTTCGATCGTTCGAGCCTGAGACGATGCGCTGGCCATCTGGCGAGAATGCCACAGACAGGACAAAAGACGTGTGTCCAGTAAATGGGCCTGACTCTGTCTCTCCCGTCGTGGCGTTCCATACACGAATAGTTCCATCGCGCGAACCTGAGACGATGCGCCGGCCATCTGGCGAGAATGCCACAGACACGACCGAATCCGTGTGTCCAGGAAATGGGCCTGCCTCTGTCTCTCCCGTAGTGGCGTTCCACACACGAATTGTTCGATCATTCGAGCCTGAGACGATGCGCTGTCCATCCGGCGAGAATGCCACAGACTCGACCCAACCCTTGTGTCCAGGAAATGGGCCTGCCTCTGTCTCTCCCGTAGTGGCGTTCCACACACGAATTGTTCGATCGTTCGAGCCTGAGACGATGCGCTGGCCATCTGGCGAGAATGCCACAGATATGACCGAATCCGTGTGTCCAGTAAACGGGCCTGCCCCTGTCTCTCCCGTAGTGGCGTTCCACATACGAATTGTTTCATCATAAGAGCCTGAGACGATGCGCTGGCCATCTGGCGAGAATGCCACAGACCTGACCCAATCCGTGTGTCCAGGAAATGGGCCTGCCTCTGTCTCTCCCGTAGTGGCGTTCCACACACGAATTATTCCATCGGAAGAGCCTGAGACGATGCGCTGGCCATCCGGTGAGAGTGCAATGGAAAGGACTATACCCCCAACGTTTGAAATTACCATCTCCGATGATGGCCAATGAGACAATCGCCCACGTTCCACGCGTAAGATTCGAGGAAATGAGCTGGAATAACGTGCAGAGACAAGAGAACAAGTCGGAGCAAATGGTAGAGCGGAAAGATAGACATGTGGAGCACTTTTTGTCATGGCCGTCCCGAAATACCGTACAAACACCAAGGCATCATTGACGAACGACCTGAATTTCTCTAGGTCTGTTTGAGAAACCTGCTGCTTTCGTACCAATTAGTCGTTCGCCTTCCTCATCGAATCAACAATTCTACTCACACCTTGACCAGACACTAGCCACGCATTCAGAGCCGACAACGCTGCCGAAGCAAGACCCACACCGCTCGTCAAGCTAAGGGCCTCCAACCAAAAGAGAAGTTTCTTCTCAAAGAAAGTTCGAAGTTGGAAAAACAGATCAGTTTCGAAGTCAATATGTTCCAAATGACCGTCCCAGAAACGACAAGAATACAACAGAGCAGGTGGGATGCATTTATCAACGCGGGAGCGAAGGTCTTTGACGTCTTTGTTGGCAAGATATGATGACTCGAGATTGCAGATGTTATATTTGAGGTCTTTGAGCAGTAGACCAAGACAGGAATGGGCCAATTGACGGTGAACATCCCGAAGGCTAACACAAAAATCGCCGCTCTTGTCTTTATTTGTGAGAAAATCGCGAAATGATGTATGGAGAGGAATGATGGGAAGGTTTTGATCAGCTGAATTGACATTACTCAGCAATGAGCCGAGGTGACGGAGCATTTCAGCAACCGAATCGTAATCGTCGTCGTTATTGGAGGTGTAGTGTCGCAGAGTGGTCAGGGAACGAATGGAGAGGGGTTCAAATGTAGTAATGAGCTGCCCAACGACAGAGCGGAATAGAAGTCGCGCTGCTTGGTGTATAAAATATCCTTCTAGGACTTCTTTGTACAGCTCGTCCAACGGGTCTTGTCCATGGTAATCTGCGGAGAGTCTCAAAAGATGCTCTATGCACTTTTTCTTGCTAAAACCAAAGGAACCGGGAGGTTTAAGGATGTACCCGCATGCGACCGCTGCCCACTGAAACAATCCTTCTGCCCTTTTTGCCAGCTCGTCGCCATATCGGTTGAACTCGTCTAAAGGGAGCTTCTCCTGAAGAAACGCGAGAATATCGTCATGCGTTTTAGCAGCTAGCTCAAGATCATCCATGTGTTTGATGCGAATTGACGGAGCTCCAATGAAACCGGACTCGATGCCATCCTCCAGCCGTGAGGTGATGAACACGCGGAAGTTCGACGGCAGTCTAGAGAGGTTTTGAGCAAGAAATTTGTGTAACCCGTTTTCACCAGTCACATCCCCGCTCTCGTCTAAGGCATCGATTACAACGAGAATAGGACCGACGATGTGCAGATCCTTAAGCGGTTCCAGGATGAGGGATTGAAAAAGCGTGGGATAGTCACGAGTACGGAGTCGAAGGGAAGAGTTGTCCTTGATGACCCTTCCAAGTGCGGCTTTGAATGATGGATAACGGTCGGAGAGATCGCGAGCAAGAGTTGTAAAGAGGTGGTAAGCCTCGCCTCCGGATTGCTCCTTCCGCAAAAAGATAAAGGATGACGTAAGACGGTGCATTTTATCGAAGCGACATGCGATCTCATGCGCAATGGATGACTTCCCCGTGCCTGCCTGCCCGAAAAGAACGAGAGTACGCTCGGAGTCGGGGTTGTGCACCCAATTAACAATGAAGTCCAAGGACGCCATGCGCGTTCCCGGAAGACAGCCTTTCTCAGGTGTGAAGCGCGGGCCTTTCCCATGTGGGATTTCTCTGATTTCTGCATCTAGTTCTACGATGATTATCAGATCGATTACCTCACAAATCCACAAGTCATCATGGCTACGTACCGACATCTGAGACTTGGCTTGACACCCACTTAAGCTGAGTAGATATCCCGTCCACCTTGGCTGAAAGTATTCCCACGCCATCCAGAATTTGGAACGCAGTTATCTCTGTGGTGATGATTGCCTGGTCTAGGAAAGCCCTTCGATGTTCGACAAGGGCAGCGGACAAGTCCTCGATATCTTTGGCAACTCCTCCGCCCATATGCTTCAATGTCCGCTTCCCTAAAAACCACACGTTTACACCGGCCAGTAGAAAAGATGAAGACAGCATACAGAATAGTGAGTCCTTTGCATACGATTGGATAAAGTCACTGCAACTACAGACATCCCGCAGCATCGTAGTAAGGATTTCAGCCTGCTTGGAGTTGGGCTTGATGGATTTCAAAGTGTCTTCGTGGTGCGCGAAATCAAACGCGTCGTGCATAGCTCCAAGCAAGGTTAGGACGTTTTCGTCGCGTTCATACTGTTCTAGGAGTGTCTAGCACCCGGATGAACATAACATTAGTGTTTCCCTTCCGACAATAACGCAAACAGATGCACCTCGGGGATGGCTGAAACCAGGTCATATGCCATCTTTGCAAACGGGTGGAGCTGAGAGCGAAAGTCGGCTCAGTAGAGGAGAGGCAAAATGGATATTGCGCGCACCTCCGCAATTGGGCTTACAGTGTCCATCACCCACTTGATTCGACTAACAGCCCCCTTCCATGTATTCTTTCGGTCAATTGGCTTCTTAGCTTCATCGGCGCGACGGACAGCAATCAGAGCTTTCTCAGTAGGCGACATCTCTGCCTGGCCATCCGGAATAGGAGTCTCTACGGGAAGGGGATCCTGCGAGGATAAAAGAGGTTCTGGGGCGGTGGACTGAATGGGTCCCCCAAAGTCCGGGACGATAGAGGGCTTAGTAGATTCTTCAGCGGGGGAGTCGTCTCCTTTAGTCGGTATTTCGGAGGGGTTGTTGGGAAAGATTGGAGAGGCCACGCTCGGTGACACAGTGATCGTTAAGTAGAGCGTGACCGGCTGCGTCGACTTTCCAGCTTCCTCATCGCCATTACTAAGAACAAACGGGACGTCTACCCCCGAGATGTTCAGCTAGTCGAATGAGCGGGTTTTCTAATAAGATACGAACCACTTTGGGATTCGACAGGTATCGGTATTTCTTGCGTTCCGATAACGACATTAGGGTGTAAGTACCGTTTCTCATAAAGACACAATATAAGATGTGAAGACCGTTGTGTAGAACTGAACCGAACTTTTAGCCGAAATAAGATTGAAAAAGGAACGTCCTACAAGGCGCCAAGCTTCTGGTTCCAATGCACCGTCTGTCCATCAATCTGGACGCTTTCCGTCTCCTTCGTTGTCGCATGATTGGTTACAGCGACAAAGAACCGCCTCTTCAGGCCAAACTGTTTTTTGATACGTGGAACATTGTTCGATCGGAGGACTAACAAAGAGAATGAACAGTTATCAAGGCATCGACGAGTTAAGACTTAAGTACATACCGGTCACTTCAACACGTAGCTGGGATAGGCTCCCCTGCGATTCGGCGATTCGAGCGCTGTCCAAGGACGGTTCTTAACCATCGCTACACAAAAAGAAGGGATCGACGCACCCACTTCCTGAGTTTTGCGATGCTGAGGGACCCGGGCTGGCCCAGGTAGTGGGTCACTACCAAGAAACTCACAGGTAAACGGTCATTAACGCACGAATTCAAGAACATTTGCGCGTGTCCCACATCTTGTGCAGCGGCCATACTGGAAAGAAGAGTGTTTTGGGGGTTAGATTGATGAGGGTTAGAGTGAGTGTGTGTTTTGAGCGTCTAGTAGGTAACCGCGCGCTGTCCGCATGACACCGCCCAACCCAACGCTGTGGCATTCCAAATGCTCCCACGGCTGTCAAGGGTGTTGTCCAGGCTGGGAGGAACAGATACTGTACCGTACCGTACTGTAGTAGAGTCTCATCTCACGGCCATGATTCAGAATTCACAGGCTTCCCAGAGTCCACTTCCAGATAGGGAAAGCCTCCCACCCAATCAATGCGGGACCCGGGCCAAGTGAATGGGGGCAAAGCAACAGCACGGCCTCAGGTCTGGCAAACCACAACACCTCGAGGCAATAACTGTAATACTACAGCAATTTTATATACAAGGAACACAGTCACCCAGAAACCACAAGCAGCCACTCGTCGAGATGGGGAACAGATGCATTTTTTCGTCGCATCAACAACACGAACGACAGAGCGAAGTCCTACGTTTCCCGCTGCTCTCGAACAGAACTTGTGCTCGGGCTCGGGCTCGGGTCAGGAAGCGCGAACGTGCGCGAGACGCGACTGACGACGCGCGCAACGCCGATCCAGAGCCCACACAGCACCGCGACGTCCACGAGCAGCAGCAGCACCGCGCCGAGCATGTACCGCGGCGCGAACACCTTCCACACCATCAGGTGCCGGCGCAGCCACGCGGCGCTCAGCGCGCTCCCGAGCAGCAGCGCGCCAAAGTACAGCGAGGTGCCAAGCGCTGCGCGTAACGCCGCGAGCACTGCGAGCCGCGCCTGGCTGGTCATCACGACCTGCCCCTGAGGCTCGCCGGCGTCGGGCGCGGCGGGGGCGGAGGTGAGGGGTGCGACGTTCCAGATGCCGAGGAGGGGCGCGGCGAGCGCGAGGAGTGCGGTGGGGCCGAAGGTGTTGAGGATGACGAGGAGCGGGGAGAGTGGGTACGATACGGTGGACGTGAGAACGAACGCGCTCTTCCACTGCACGCTCGCGAGCGTCGCCTGGTGCCCACTCGCGAAGAACGCGAGCTGTGCCAGCAGCGCGAGTGGCGCGATCTCGTCGAACGACACAGGAGCTACCGGCGGCGCGGGGGACCCGCCGCCACCCTGGCCCTGGCCCTGCTGCTGCTGTTGGAGTCGCGCGAGCGCGCCGGCAGGGTCGGCGGCGAAGCTCGCGTGGATGGCGCGTGCGTCGCGGGTGGCATCGACGAGTTCGAGGAGCGCAAAGAGCGCGGTGGTCGCAAGGGCGAGGGTAATCTGTGCAGTGGGCTGCGCGGCGAGCCATACGGGTGCGAGGGCGAGGGCCCAGAACACGGCGAAGGGCGCGCCGAACGCGTTTGCGAAGCCGAGGACGCGGACCTCCGTCTTGTGTTGCGCGCCAGGGGCACGCTCGGACGAGATGTGAAGGGTAACGGGGAGGAGCGTCCAGAGCGCGGTGCCGCCGAGTGTGGCGACGACGCTGGTCCACGCGAGGGCCGTGCGCGCGCCGCGGAGGTCCGGGTAGTCGCCAGAGGCGTCGAGCCACTCGAGGAACCAGTATGTGGAGCCCGCGATGAGCGCTGGGGGTACGACGTATGGGAGGAGGACGGCGATGCCGTTGTCGGACTTGGAGGTGGCGAGCACGCGCCGGATGGCGTAGGGGACGAGCGCGGCTGCGGGGAAGAGGAGCACGCGGGCGAGGAGGGGAGGCTCAGCGGCGCCGGCGCCGGAGAAGAATGTGACGCTGCACCAGGGGTGCTGCTCCTCGCGGCAGACGGTGCTGGCAGCCATGAGCCTGACACAGACCGCGAAGAGCGTCGAGAAGGCGAGGATGCGGGAGCGAAGACGCGCAGTGGGCGCGGAGAGCGCGGAGAGGAGCGGCGGGACGAGCGTGAAGGGCAAGAGGAACGGAACGGCGCGGTCCTCCCAGAAGGTGTATGAGTTTGAGAAGAATGCAAGGGAGTGGAGCAGGAGGACGGGCGCAGACCAGGAGACGCGAAGCCTGGGCGGGGCCGAGAAGAGAACCCACACGCCGGACGTTACGGACGCGCCAAAGAGGATGAGCTGGAATAAAGAGACGCCGTAAAACGATTGGAGGCTGCGCAATGGAACATGTGCAGCCGCTCCGAGCGCTGCGCCCACACCCGTAGACATCAATGTCACGCGTCCAAGAGGTGACACAGAGTTGTCCCATTCGCCCAGAGAGCGGCTGCGTTCGTAAACACCCCAGCCGACCACAAGGCTCAGCGCGATCACGCCCAGCCCTCCTACCATCAGGGCCGGATTGAATTGCGCCCAGAGCGAACGGCAGGTCTCGAGTGCCAACCGCGTAAACTGCACCGCTGCTTCCGACTTGTCTCTTGGCTTGCTGGCATCGAAACGGGTCCAAGAAGCCCCGAGCGCGTCCCACACGCCGTCGAGCTCGCCGCCAGAAGCGCTGTTCCGATACGCGTCTAGGTACGCGCGCACCTGACGCGCGTTGATATCAAGCGCCTTGGTATAATCGCTGCCTGAGCGATCTCGCCAGAACAATTCGGGGATGACGGTTCCTAGGTTGTTGAATGGGATGGGCAAGCCAAGAAGGAGTGAAAGGGTCGGCACGAGGTCAATCTGCTGCACCGAACGATGCGAAGCAGGCTCGCCGGGGAATGTTTTGTGTGGGAGATGCGATGTCGGTGGGCTTTTGGAGGATAGAGCGGGACCCTTGGAATAGATCCAGAGGCCAGCGGAGACTTCGAGATCACCGTCGCCGCCGTGGTCACCCTTGTGGTCCATTCCATGGTCACCAAGGACGATAAGGAGGGTGTCCTTATCAAGGGCGTCGACGACGTTTTGAAGGACGTCGTTCATCTGCTTCTGTTTCGCGAGCATCGTGGGGTGGTCAGGACCGACGCGGTGCCCAACATGGTCGACGCCGAGGAAATGGCCGACAAGGAAATCCCACTTCGAGGAGTTGGTGAGAAGAGGGAAGAGGTTGGCGATGACGCCGTTGTCGACTGTGTGCAAATCCTCGACGTTGAAGGAATCAAAGTCATGGGTCATTTCCGGGTGGAAAGAGGTCGGAAAGACGGAGAGCCAGGTGTCATCTCCCATGAACGCTATCTACACAAAAAGTTCGATGAGAGTCCTACGGTGCGAGCGCTAAGGACATACCGTTTTGTTAGCCCGTTGTAGCTGCTGAATGATTGAGTCCTCCGCGATGGAGGCGCCACCAAAATTGTGGCCAATATCCACGAACGTTGGGAGAGAGCCGGTGACGAGGCCCTTGATACGTTGCAGTGTTGCTGTTGGTGGATCTGCATAGGCGTTGAACAGAAATGAGTTGCGTGGATGCTTAGCCGTTAGATCTCGCGGAAGGTTCAAGACATTGTGGTGGTAGGGGGAATGGGGTTCGGGTGGATGAGGCGAGAGAAAGTCGAAGCGAAGAGAGTCGATGACGAGGAGAACGGCGCGTGTGTGGGTCGGAGGGAGGGTGCAAGGCAGCGAGGTAGAGGTAGACGAGCATTCGGAGACAGTAGAGAGGGACAACCTGCTAAGTAAGAAACCGCGAGTGAAGAGATAAATACCGACAAGATGAAGAAGAGACAGATAGAGCACAATCCACGACGACTGAATCACCATCCTTTGGTCCCCAAGTCGCAGTCGACGTGCCAGTGGGTGGCTTGGTTCGGCGGGTATCTCGGCCCGACGAGTCCAAATCGGGCATATCAAGTCAGAGCGTGGACGCTACAGCAAGAGCTACAGTATCCCCAACAGTGATGTCGTCTCACAGACTCAGCTGTGTTGGTACACCCACCTCTTTGTCCGGCAGACAAAGAGGCAGGGATACCGACGCCAGTGCGATGTCCAGGAGCGGCATATATTGATGTTCTAGGGGCATTGCAGTGCAATGTAAGGATCTTGGCTCACTGGTAGTCTCGACCACGGGCTGAGTGATGTCCCAGAGAAAGACCCGTTCCGGACAAAATACCCCCGTGGTTCCTCAGATTCATGGAACCCGATAACATCGACGATTCCGATTTGATGGACTTGTACGCTATCTGCTCGCTCGGGCAAGTTCGGTCATTCCACCAATGAGCGAGAGCACTCGGGATCACAAAGCTAAATGGGGCTCCCGTGGCGCGTCATGCCGGTGCGGTGGATACACGACGTTGCGGGTCAAGCGTGGGTAAGGAAAGGGACGATTCCGTACAATCTAGGCTACACAATGCTGTCGCGGGCGCGCACACGCTGCGGCTTGCGTAGATCGGATGTATGATACAGTCCAGGCGGGAGAGTGGTGATCCGACAACGATAGGTGGTGGGCCCTGAATTTGGCAATAGCTAACGCCATACGTCCATGGAGGGGAACGCGACCGAGCTTCACAAGGGCGAGATTGTTCACAAGACCGGGATATAGTGATGATCCGTCATTATCTGGACAAATGACCATAACACATGTACAGTTCAATACAGCGGATATTAGTTCGCCTCGCGCCACACACGTCGTTTGATGCCGGATTCAAATAAATGTCACAAATCTCTTCCCCGCCCGACTCTTGCCGTCCGAGCGCAAACAACTGATGTTGGTCTCAGCTGACTTGATCAGACGAATCCATCAGATGCATCGAGTCGGATGGGAACAAGTCTGCCCGCAAAAGTACTTGGGTGGTTGCGCGGCCGTTAACAGGCAGTCAGAGGACTAGACATGTGCCAGTGGCTTGGAGGCTTGTCGCACTCAGCCTTTACCTTATTGGAGGGCAATGGATTGCCAAAGACCGCCGCGAGAACCATCATGCGCTAAGTCTTGAAAGTGAAAGGGATAGCGCAGATAGAAGAACGACGGCGGATTGGCTCCTCAGAGGCTACTAAACAATTTTGGTCTCGGCGCTATTCTTGGCCACGGTGGAAAGCCTGAAAGTGCGACATCAGGCTAGTCATTCCACTGCCATCACTATGTACATTTTCCTACTGGTGAAAAAAAGACCATTGTTGTATTCCTTGGGCCACGTAGCGTCATACTAAGATCGCACTCGGATCCGCTTTCGATGAGACGAGATGTGTCTCCAATTTTGAATTATGAGCCCTCTCCTTATCTGAATCAGACAGATCGGTTACACGAGCGGCACCGCAACGTCGAGTAGGTATAGGTTTGTTCCGAACCAGAGGTTTGGGGGACAACGGCAGTGACTGAACGGAACGTGCACTTGTCGAAAGAGACACGCACGCGGAAGCTCGCCTTTAGGTTTCGCCCGACCTACTACTGTAGCCGGATTTAAATCCATCACCAAAAAGGAATTCTGTGCCTGACAGCGGGGAGCCCGCGCAAGGAGCGACGGGAAGCCGGGGTGCAGTTTAAACGGTACACGCCAGTCGCAGGAGACCCGTCTCCGTTCCCTGAGATCGGTGTTCTCCCTGCATCAAAGCCACGTTCTCGAATGGCCCAGGTCAGTCCAGCACAAGGGCACGCGTCGGGTGCGAGTGTCCCGGCGAATGCGGCGCCCCCCCCCTCCCGCGGTCGAACATAACATCACGGGCGGTAATCCCTCACGTTTGGACCACACTCGAATGGTGTGGATGGACGACATTTCTCGCTTTCCAGGTTCGAAACACCAGGAGGAACGCCGCCGCGGACGATGCTCGGTGCTTTGACCATCCCGTGCCCTTCTTTTGATAAGTGGTGTCGTCAAGGAGAGCGGCGATACAAGCGGGACTGTCCTACGCGACTGGTCCCCGAGGGAATGACGCATGCATAGCTCTGTATTTGTATTTGTATTTTACCTTTTTTTTCTTCTGTGTCGCATCGAGCTCCTAGACGCGATGACGACGACGAACCTTAGGCCTGCTATTTTCGGCAAAGCAACCGCCGCAATCTCTTGATCATGAATGGTCAGGACAGGCACAAGAGGTTGGGGGCCCCACAATATACCCCATCGGGGCAGAGGCGTCCTTTCTTCTCCACTGGTGTCCGCCACGTCAACAAGGCACGGATCGAAAAGATGCGATATTTCGGTCCTTGGGTAGACCAGAACCGGAGCTTGCACCTTAAGTTATGTCCAATCGATTCGGCAGAAGCTCGTGGGTCGAAGAGGGTCAGACGTATCTATCTGATGATGTTGCGCAGCGAAGAGGGGTCTTCTCTGTCGTATTTGGGGGTGTCAAGAGGCTAGGCGAGGGCACAGACCGCGGTTCGTGCTAAAGTTTTTTTTTTCCTTCAACGCTCTCGTCTCACTACTATCTCGCAACAGAGATCGAAGGAGTCTTCAAACTTTTATACGCCCATCTACATATTAACCTATGGCCGATCGATTCTCCATGACCGGCCTCTTGCCTGAGTGACCGCAAATCTCGAAAAGGAAACTGCCTCTCTTGTTTTTGTTTCTACCCTACCAGACTTGGGTGACTGCGCCTGGCAGTTTTCTTGGAGAGATCCGTCTCGATCTCCAGCAAGAGGAGAGTCTGCCGTGTGCCAGCCGATCGCGATACGGATTGGCCCGTCTTTCTTGAGCCTCTTTTTTTCTTAAACAAGCAGAAAAATTCTTCTTCATACGGATCGCTCATCAATGCAATCAAATCCTGACGTCTCGTCCTAAACATGGAAGGTCGACGACGTCACTCAGGGGGGGAGAAGGAGAGGTTGACACGTCCGCAATCCATCTCCACCTCCACCTCCGCCTCCACCTCCAACTGCCTTCTCCGACTTCTATGTGTATCGCTCCGCTGACGCACACGAGGGACCTTCGCCAATGGCAGTTCCGGCCGCGCAGCAAGGCGGCATGGCATACGTACGCATCGGCTCCGTTTGCGCCTCGACGCGACACGCACGTGCATCATTTGCAGCGCGACGGCTATCCGAACGCTCCATGCCGAGATAAGCGGCGCTCGAGAATGCGCAGCGCGCCAAGCCCACAAAGTGCGATTGCACACTCGTATCAACTTTGCGGAACTTCAGGGCATTTTTGCCGGAATAATCAGATTGCATTTTGCGTATTTGTACGAGTCTCTTAGGGTTGCGCTCGTTACGTTTTACGCCAGGTTATGGGGTGGGCGCGCCCGCGGCTTTGGGCAAAGGCGAAGCTGAGAATTTGCTGACTTGCTTCCGTCCTTCCCTCCCTTCTTTTGCCTCGTGTGTTTCGCTCGCAAAAAGTCCTTGTAGCATGTTGTTCCGGCGCTGTCCTCCTTTTATGGTATTCCGCGCCCTGTTGTTGGCGAGAATGACACGCTCATCGGCGAACAAGAACCCCCTCCTTCGCGATAGAGGCCGTACTTCGTGTTTCTAGGTGTCAAACGTCATTTTTATCAAGGTAACGCCCAGAGGTGGTTGTCAACGCCTATCAATGCCTAGGCACTGTACTCATGATCCGGGCGTGGGGGGTCGCAATTCTCCGAAGATATGGTTTGTGGACATCGGTAGGCCAACGGGGGCCCAATGATGATGGAAGTAAAGCTTCTCGATTTCATTTCAGCGATTTCATTTCAGCCTCGTGGAGAGGCTCAAGGATTATTGTGAACACATGAATGTATCGATACATTACGATAACATGGGTTGGTCATTTACGGCGTATCGTACGTTGTACAAAGCCAAAGTATTTGGGTATCCGCGGGTTTTACAGTAAAGAAATTCCACTTGTGTTGTACAACATACAAATTAATAATTAAAATGCGTGAAGTTGCTGACCGAGGGATGTAGAGTACGGTTCGATGCTGTTGTCCCAGACAATGCAACAATGAAAAGGTGAAAACGTGGTGGTTCCGGCTATGTCGAAATGAAATAGCAGTTGCGACCCCAAAATGTCAATCAGAGTATGCGTTCATCCAGAGGCAGGTCCAACGCGCCGTCTAGCCATTGATGTGCGCGCACCTCGTGAATGTCCGCACGGCGCTCTGGATCCGGGTCTAGGCAGCGCAACATGAGCTGTTCCGCAGATTCAGAAACGTAAGCGGATGCGTGGCTAGCGAGAATAACGCGGCCAGAGATTGCATCGCGTTCAGTCGGGAATGGAGAGGCCCCGGTAAGCAGATAGGAAAGAAGGACGCCAAGCGTCCATATTTCTGCAGGCGGTGCACGGTATGGCCTCTTCTGAAGTACTTCGGATGCAGCATAGGCAGTTGTGCCAAAGAAGAGGGTATATAGAGGACGCTGCTCAGCAGGGTCCACGACAACGGCGCTACCAAAGTCAACGAGCTTCACCTGCAAAGAGATTCACGCAAGCGTCAGGGAGGGAAACAGAGGGCAGTTGACGAGTAATGACGCACGTTGAGGTAGTTGTCTACGAGAATGTTCTCATCCTTGACATCGCAGTGTGAGACACCCTGACCGTCGAGGTAGTGGATGGCTTCGACGACCTGCGCGAATACAAATCGTGCTTGGTTCTCCGAGAGGCGCTTGTCCTTCGATTGTTCGATGCATTCAAAGAGATCGTGCGACGGTCGGCGTAAGAAGGCTCCTCGTTTTCCGTCCGGTTGTGTAGGTCTAAGGTACGGTGGACACGGTTCAGTAGGAACGAGAACAAGGTCCTTAGGTGATGCGCAAGGCTGCTTCGCACTCCCTGATGCACATGGGAGATCGCCTGTACTGGTGGAAAACTGAGGAGGGGTGTCGGGCAATTGAAAGTCTGAATCGACCGAAGGCGAAGGTGTTAACGCGGGCGTCGAGAGATGAGACGAGGCCTTTCCAGGCGCGATGACCAGCTCCTGGGGCGCCGAGTCGTTGGTCTGTGACACCCACGGAGTACCGTGGAGCTCCTGTACCTGTGGCAAGGAATATCACACATTAGCGGCACGATCATAGCACACAGCGTCATTTTGTGACGACTTACCAGATAGAAGTACAGTTCGTCCTCGAAAAGGTCTACGCATTTAACTATGTTTGGGTGATCTAGAAGACCTAGCAATAAAGCTTCCGTGGGAACACGGCGTGCGGATTTGTCCTCCATCCACGCGTGTTCTGGAACTTTGGCCTTGATGATAAACTTGACCGCGACTTCACGCAGTTCGAGTCGATGAATTGCTGTCATGACGAAACCGTAGCCACCAGCACCGAGCTCATCACCAAGGTGGTACCATTGCACGAACTCGGGAGTAAGAAAGTGCCCGCGAGGGAAACGACGGGAATATGCTGAAGCTTTGGTGGTAACATGGTACTTTGAACGCGATGAGCGAGATATACGCGGGCAAGACGTGGCACACGAGGGGGAAGGATCACGGGGCTCGGGCAGGAAGGGTACAGAAGGGAGTTCGTCATGGAGCTGGTAAGGAGGTGGTGTAGATTCGCATGACGACGCGAAGGAGAATTGTGAATTCTGAGAAGAGAGAACTGGTTGGTAGGCGCCTTGTAATTGAAGGGCATTATGAGAGAGGTCGGCGTGTGCGTGCGAGGAGAGCTGGGTTGAAATTTCAAAGTGGGAGTGTTGCTCCTCGGGAAAGAGGGGAGAGACGGAACGCGAAACATGAGATGAACGGAGATATTTTGGTTGGGCGAAGTCAAAGAGGTCTGTGGATTCGTTGGATGAGGAAGCGGAGAGGGGGAAAGGGTGGTCTGAATGGGGGGCAATGGAAGCTGGAAGCTGGAGGGGAGTGTGAAGATGGTCACCATCGTCGGAGGAGGAATCGCTGGTGTCCATGGGAGGTAGGGGAGGAGAAGGAGACAGAGGGGGAGTAGCGGGGGTGGGATGATAGATGGGGGAGAGGAGAACGAGCTGCGTTGGCGACATGTTCATGTTGGATTGATGCGCAGAGGAAAGGTGAGAATGACAAGATTGGTATTTAAACCCACACCGATACACGCACAGACACACTCACACCACACCCGATATCACTCACACTGCCCCGATTTAGCATCTCGCCTTCCGAGAAGCGTCCAAAGACCAAGAGCGGCATATATGCGTGCCCTCTGCCAGCAACAAGATCACCACCCCGAGTAACGTCCGAAAGTACCAAGGAGATAGCGGTCACGGTAGCGAGCAGAACAGGTCCCGAGCCACCGAAAATACAACAACCCGTAGCATTTACACGCGGACGCCGCCTCCACGCGCAGACAACACCCTACCCGCAGCCCTGGGGCTAGCCCCGACCGGGGTTGGACGTCATTGATAAATGGGAAGATAGAGTAACTCCGAGTCTGGCCAATTGCCAATTGCCACTGCCATCATACCTGGGAGTTTTGGCCCCGGCTTTGGCCGGATACCGCCAGCCAATTGCAGAAGCACCGCAACACTCCGCACCCCGAGACCTTCAATTCCCGTTGTCCACACCACGGCCCCCAATGTCTCTCAAAATCGCAGGCATGCCATTTTTTTCTCGAGTCTACACCTTCTCTCTCACTCACGCATTCCGCAGTTGCTGGCACTGCTCGGCGTACTTTATTGCCCTCGCTTCCAGCTGCTAGTTTCACCAGTGCGTGTTACATAGCTTCTCTACATTCGCACTAGTCATCAACCTCGCATAGCTCTCCGTTCTCTGCATTCATCGACGCCTACACCCTCCCCATCGCCGGAAATTATTTCGCCGTCTGTCTCGGCTATTAATCCCATCACAAGCATCGCACAGCAAGGCTCGAACCAGTTGAGTTTAGAGCAACCTCGGAACAATGCTGGCGCGTGAAAACCAATGCGTTTGTGATCCGTCTGCTTACATGTATAATCAGAATATGTATTGTCTACTCTCGACAAGGTGGTCAACTGGGCTCGCCAGGGTTCAATGTGGCCAATGACTTTCGGTGCGTACACAACTCTGGGGGTTACACCGCGTCTCTCATGCTGCTTCGTCACAGGATTGGCTTGCTGTGCCGTAGAAATGATGCATATGGCTGCTGCACGTTATGATCAGGATCGTCTTGGTGTCGTTTTTCGAGCAAGCCCCCGCCAGTCGGACATTATGATTGTCGCTGGTACTCTGACCAACAAGATGGCACCTGCCCTTCGGAAAGTGTATGATCAAATGCCAGAACCTCGTACGTTATATACTGTATAGCTTGATCTGACGTGTGTGGTTGATGAAACGCATCAACTAGGTTGGGTGATTTCCATGGGCTCTTGTGCTAATGGGGGTGGCTACTACCACTATTCCTACTCTGTCGTACGTGGCTGTGACCGTGAGTGATGACTGTTATCATCTGTTTGGACTGTTGCTTACGGGTACGGATAGGTATTGTCCCCGTTGATATCTATGTTCCCGGGTGCCCACCTACCGCCGAGGCACTTTTATACGGAATGCTTCAACTTCAACGAAAGATGAGGCGAAGCCGAAAGAATGTGTTGTGGTAAGTTCCTTCCGTTGATCGGACGATCATTTCAACCTGTTTACATAATCAATAACAGGTACCGTAAGTAAGTGAATCTGGGGAAGAACTGGTTCAGTCGTTCTCTCACGTAGACACATACACTGGTGGGGTGAGAATCAGTAATAGAAACACGAGTCTTTGTTTTCTTTTGCTCTGGGCCCGAGGTGATAGAAAAGAAGACGGTTTCGACGAATATTGATGATTACGTTAAGTGATGCCCGAATGAGCCCTGTTTCATGGCCGCCTCTCAACCCTTTGCTCCTCTCCTCGTTACCTACTTTTCTTTCCCTCCTCCCTTTCCTCGTTCTATTTTCCTTCTCCTTTCATTTTTGCGTCATTCCCGGGGCCATCGCTGCTTAAGGCTCCTTGCACGCCTCTCTTCGTCCCATCACGTTCAGCGGTAGAACGGACATGGCTACAGACGTTCTCACGGCGACCGTATCACCACCTGCATCATCACACAGACCTTTTCCTCGCGGTCTCGCAATTTCAGACCTCGACCTTCGTGACGACCGTTACCCCATCTTCTCCTCCTCACGCCACGTACCTCCAGTTCTTCAACAGGGCGCTCCCGCATCCGACATCATTCCATCACACGCTCCCTTCTACCCAGATGCCGTGCACCAAGCTGTCCGCGGCCCCCCTCTTCCCCCCTCAGACTTGCCACCCTATAATTTGAACATGTCTTCTCTCAAATTAACCTCCCCTCTTCCCGATGACCGAGGCCCCGTTCAACATCCTGACCGTCAATCTACCCCTCTCAGCGCCAGTTCTCCTCTAAACTCATTTCCCCTCGACCATAAACAACCCCTCAATGGCTCCTCCAGCGTGAATGAGATCAACTTGCAGCTTTTTGGTCCTTCACAAGCCTCACAAACTTCAAGTGGTGAACTCAGCAAGGCTCCACCTGCGGTGGGTGATCCTCCCCTCCCCTCCCAGCAACCACGCCCTCTACGACCTGTCTCACCGTGGCAGACCTCCCCGCAAGACTCTCAACTACTCGAACCCTACACACCTTCTCGTCCCGGCGGTGTGGTGAGCCAAGCTCAGAGCATCGCCCTGCCAAGCCCCCTGTCACCGGGTATGCGTATATCCAGCACGGCTCAATACAGCCCCGCCATGGCCGTCCCGGTCACCGTCTCTCCCAATCCGCGTGTGCAGGCTCAACAACCCACCTACATTACACCAACACCTGCTCCAAAGCCCATTAATCCCGTCTTTACCACTCAGCCCCTACCCGCCGAAGAAGTCTGCGTCGAGTGCGCAATGCGCGACCAGGATATGGCGGACGTCGACGTCACCTCACCCCGCGTTTGGGCACGGGAGAGCGACGCCCATTACGAGGACTTGCTTAGGCGAGAGCTCGAAGAGGAAGCCATGGGCGTTCCACATCAGGAACTTCAGCGGCCAAGAGCCCGTGGGGGGCGGCTGACGGAGGCCAACTTGAAGCTGTGGCTCACTATGGTGCGCTTGATTTCGCTCTTGTCAATCCTCGTGGCCATCACAACGACTGACCTGCACCCCCGTAGAATCCCAAAGGACCTGCCTCGAAAAACGAAGCTCTTGAGAAATATGTAAAGACGCAGCAGACATTGGTTGAGGCGGAAGCACTGGCACACGCTCGTGCTTTACAAGAGTCTCGCCAGCTCGAGGACAGGATGCGAGATGCCTATTCGCAGTTACGCCGCTCTGCCTACGAGCTTGGCGTTACCACTTCATCAGATGACCGTGGTGTGCGAATCAAAACCACTCGTTCTTCAATGCTACCTCTACCAACCCAAACGACCGGCCACGGACGTGAGGTCACCGTTTTAGAGAACGGCATGATTGTCGAGCACGTAGATGTTCGCAAGGAAGAGCGCGAAGAGCGTCAACATCGACGTCGTGAGGAAAAGCGGGCACGTGCACGCAAATCTTCTCGCGGCTCGGCCATTGATGTTGCCTCAATGTATTCGACCATGAGCCCCTTGCCACATACCGACAGTGGCCTTCCCCTTATCCCATCCCGTTCGTCGACCTCTCGCCCTATGAGTGTGTTGACTGCACCAATGGACACACGTGGCCTGCAGTCAAACGCATCCGTTGAAGCCCTTAGCATGATTTCTGCTGGCACATCCCCGAACCGGCGGACCCGCTTCTTCGGCACGCGGAACCTGTCTCCAGGGTTGCGGAGCTCGGACAGTCTAGCGCCTTCTGGATTCAGTGGAAGTATGGTGGATATGCAGTGCGTTTGTTCATGACTCTTTGTATTATGCTACTTGCTAAGCTGATCCTTTCAGTATTGCCCTGCAACATGGCGGCGAACGCCTGCCACACTCTCCGGCCGACACGGCTGATAGATATCAAACCATAAACCGTTGGAGAGACACCTCAGCGTTAGCTCCTCAACGCGGTTTTGAGCAAACACCTGAAGAGAAGCCAAAGAAGAAGAAGGGTCTGGCGAAGATCTGGCGGCTAGTTACTGGGTCTTCGAGAAATGAAGTCGACACTTCTCTCACCAACGTTTCGCATGTGCGTTCGCTCGACCGCGCCCACGATGATGATTACCCTCTTGCACCGCCACCCCCATTGTCGTATTTGGTTAGTCGTGGCACAGGCGATAACGGAGGTTCTGCCCTACGGCACGTCTCCACACCTTCCCTCCCATCATCGGCTTCCCCTAATTATCCTCTATCTTCTGCTGGGATGTCCCCGCCTACCGCACCGTCCAGCCTACTCCCATCGCCGACTTCCTCGCGACCAGTAGTCATCTCTGAGCTTTCTGATAGTCGTAAAGCGCTTCTGGCTGACAGTGACGGAGAACAACCCCCACTCACCCCAGAAGAGGAACGTTTGCGAGCTTCGACAACTCAGCGTATGCACCCAACGACGTCGGAACCTGATCTGCGCCGTCGCGCATCTCAACTCCTGATGGGCCCTGCACCACCAGTTCCACGACTTCCGACGTCAGTATCTCCCCCACAAGCGTTGACCGCGTGGCGGGACAAGAATCTCCCACCACTTCCTGGCGAGGTCCAACTACGCGCACCAATACATGGGCAGACAGAACTTCGACCCCGCACGCTGTTTTCATATGACATGCGTGAAGTAAACGGTGGGCAGGAGCTCATCACGCCACAGGCGCCGTTTGGCCGCACTGAGGCGCGGCGGCAGTCATTCAATGGACTTAGCAACCCACCCTCGGGCCTTGTTGTGCAGACGATGCCAGCGCGACGTCCAGACTTTGATTCGGAAAAGTACGGCGAGTTTGGTGCCTCACGCAGTGTGCTCGTGCCGCCATCCCTCCCAGCACAACAACCCGCAAAACGCAAGAGCAAGTTTGGCTTTGCATCGTTACTAGGGCGGAAGAACTCTACCCCAGTGCAGGACCCAGAGCCTGTCGAGTTCCCATTAGGGAGAGGTTCCGGGTCAGAGGCACGGCACGAGGCGGAGATGGGGATGCATTATGGGAACTTGATGGCAAACGCAGAAGCGGGGCAAGGCCACGTATTCCCGAGGTTGTCGATGTCCCTGACAACGCGAAAAAACATCGAGGCACTCGTTGACCAAAGCCCGGAATTCGTTGCGTACCGTTACCCATCCGGCGACCAGAACATGCACTTGCTCCAGTAGGACGTGGTGATATGTGAGCTTCTTGCATCATCCATTTCGTTGGCTACCCTCTCTCCCTCATTATCGACATTATTGGTTCCCTATATTGCAGCACTCTCCCTCTTGATCTCTTATTTCTTTCTGTTCCCGTATATTTCCTCCCTACCTCGATATCACTTGTCTCTATCCACCGCCCGCATTTTGTTCAGTTTGGTTCCCATGCACCATTGCTTGCCTATTCATCCCCACGGACACCGCATCTCACCTACTCTCACACGCTCTCGATCCTGTGCCCATCAAGGCTTCTATGCTCCAGTAAACTTTGTATGCCTTGACACTGCATAATTGGTAGGAGACTGGTGCTATGCAGCGTGCTATTCCCACTTGTGGTCACGCGACTGATTTCGAGGTCCCGTGTCCAGACACGTCGCGTTACTTCTCCAAGTCGTTCCCCTACCCCAGGCAGTCAGGCAATATTTCACACCCACAGCGTATTCGACCGGAACTCCCACCAATCCTAAGCAAAAAAAAAAGTAATGGTGAGGGTGTGTGTTGTATGCGCATACATCTACCACAGCCTTGGTCCCTCCCCGTGCACAGGCACCCCGGGGCTTATCAGCGGAAGAGAAGAGAGTGAAACTTCTGGAGATCTTTCACGACACAGTAAGCATCCACCGATATGTCTACTTCTACGCCACACTCTGGACACACGGTAGAAAGATTTCTATCAGGCGAGTGGCACCTCGAGATCTCTCGTATCTCCGCGTCTTGATTGACCACTTCGCGGCAGCTTAAGGAGCTGGAGAAGCTCGGCCCCAAAATGAAAGGGATCGGTGATTAAGAGATTTCATTCGTGGATTCTCCACCCCCGTTTCTCCTCACTCACACTGCGAGGCAAAAATTTACAGTTTCGCAATCCGTCAAAGAGGTTCTGCAGTCGCTCGTCGACGATAACCTCGTCCAGACGGACAAGATTGGTTCGTCAAACTGTACGTGTTTTCGCGCCTCGCTTGTCGGCACCACGCGCAACTCCCTCCTCATTTACGCACGCATTTGCGCCGCAGTTTTCTGGAGTTTCCCCTCTCAAAGGGGTGCGATCGTGAGTCGGTTCCCAATTCCGCGGTGTTGGACCCCTTTAGCAGAAGTTTAAAACCGATCGCGTATCCACAGATGCAAAACCGCCTTCACGCCGCGAGAGAAGCTCGAGCCACGAGCGAACAACAATTGACGGAACTACAAGCGACTATTGCGACCGAGCGTGCGGCGCGCCCTGAGAGCGTGCGTTTACTTACATACAATCCTCGTTTTTTTTTTCCCTTGCGATTCTCTCCTCATTGTCCGCGGGCCCTACCACGCCACCCGATAACAGGATCAACGCGTGGCGGCGCTAGCACGCCTCGCTGCTACGACGAAGGAGCTTGCCGAGCTGCAAGCGGAGCTCGACGCGTATGGCGCGTGTGACCCGGTCAAGGTGGAAGAGAAGCGCAGGGCCGCGGTGCTCGCGCGGGAGGCCGCGTTACGCCACACAGGTTTGGGGTTTTTTTTCCCTTCCTTCCTTCCTTCCATCCATCCATACCCACCCTCATCCGCGTTTCACGTCACCCTTCCCGTCTGTCGAACCCAGGAGGCTGACGAGAGCGACACAGACAATTATTCGGTGCTGATGTCCCACTTTACTCGACAGCACAACGTCGAGCCGCAAGACATCCGTGCCTATCTTGGAGTTGGGCCCGACTATGAAGACCTGTGTTGAGACCAGAACGAAGCGAACAGTTTACATGTTGTTACTGCTGTAACGAGACAAATACGGAGCATATTGTCCATGGTCCAAAAAAGGGTTCGACGAACAAAGAGATGATATGACTTGTGGCGACCCTTCCTTGAATCATCCTTTCTGATGTCTATGCTGCTACCCCTCGAGTCGGAGATTGTGCATAGAACGAAAGGAAAACTGGGCGTCGCCAGTCCTAGTCCTTGATCGAGATTCGAGCGCTTCTCCGACGAGACTTGGCTGTCCCCAAGGGCGAGTTTCATGGGTTCTATGGAATGCGTCGCGTTGAATGCTCATGATGTGACTGGGAATAGAATGATTTGTCCACGAGCAAGAGAGAGCACGATGACCGGATAGATTCCCTACGTCGACTCCTAGTCCTGGATAATTGCGCGTGCTGCGAGCCGTACGCATGAATACGTCGGCGACTGTGTCAAAGGGTAGACGAATTACAAGTGAGACTAAATACGGAGACCTGGAAAGAAAAGAAAAAAGAACGAGCTTGCGACGATCTAATCAGGATACACAGCATGGACAGGTCGTCTTGTGTCATTCCGACAATCTGGGAGTGTCAGAAGGACACAAGACGGCCAGTGAGCCAGAACTAAAAGAAGAGAGCCAATATTCTGGTGGCCCGTGTGCCAGTGGCAACGGAATCGAGGTTATTCGAGATGACGATTTCCGGGATTCCCTTACATCACACGTGTTACGAACTTGCGGTCACGGTCGAGATAATCCCCCCGAAGCACAGACAGGACAGACCAGGCTATGATACAAGTCAACAAGTTGAAGGAAAACGCTAAATCACCCGTTTTTGCAGGTTACGTCGATGACGTGAGGCGAGACGTTGATTTATTTATTTGGCAGGCCATGGCTTACAGTAGGCGCTCAACGCTCAGGCCGGGAGTCGCACGTCACTCCATGTTTGAAACCTCTGCATGTTCCCGTATGCCATGCTGGCGAGGAGCCAGCATCACACACTTCATTTTGTGAGTTTCCCAGCATGCTGCAGGTGATTCCACATCTCAATGTGTTGTGCATAGTGCACATTCGCAACATATGGGATGACACAGACCACTGCCACGCCTCACGCTCCTCTCCTTTCCCGACACTACTCTACACTGCCTCATGATCCATTCCTCACACATAGGCTCTCCTCCCACCATGCACAGACACCTCTTCTGGTGCACTTCTGGTGCACATAGGCCATCCAGAGCCGGAACTGTTGGGCTCGCATGTTCACGGCCATGCAGGCCCTCGTCGCATGCGACTCTGCCCAAGGTGATTCTGTGCTAGGACTGGGGCCAGCGAGGGGCTCAGGTACTCACCACAGAAAACACCATGGGCTCCTTCCTGCCAATCTCTGAGCTAAACTTGATATTCTGCACGCCCTAGCCGGGCGCCGGCATCATCCAGTCCCTTGCATCCTCATATGGCCACCATGGTCGGTGCCCGTTGACCTGCTCCTGTCCATCGCTCCCGCACCATCTGATGGCAGGCGACTATACTTTGTCATAGACTCTTTCATCGGCCCGCAGAATATTCAGGCAATTCAGGAACTATCCGAGCCGAGCCAAACCTTGAAAAAGCTTGAAACTTTCACCCGCCGCCCGGCCTTAACACACACAGCCCGCGGCTTCCGAGTCGATGAGCGACCAAGGTCGATGGGTGTATGCGCGGCCTTTTCGCTACAAGTGCTCCCACGTCAATGCCAACGTCTAAGTGGTTTTGCCAGCCTAAATGTGCGGAACACGTCCCCTTTCCATGTCCTTCACTCTGACGTCCCAGCCCCTCCTGATCAGACCAAAGCTCGAAGGTTTCAACGGTTTAATCCAACACCAGGTAGTTCCTTTGCGCACGCACCCGTCTACAAGCATGTCGGCATTCGACGGTGTCCATGGGACTGTCTGTAATGAGCAACAGTACCAACAATCCCTAGTAACCGACCCCCACCCCACCATCACATGCTTGACACATGGTCAGAGCATCGGCTTGACTGTGAGCGTCTTATCTGTCGCGAGGCTTAACGGGTTAGACTAAAGCCACTTGCAGCTGATTGCAGAGGCATCGTCCCTCAGTCTCGTTGCCGTATTCGTCGTCCTTGTTTTGATCGGGGTATGTCCAATCTCGTCTTAGCAGTGCCTGTCCACCTTGACGAGAACCGTGCAGAGAAATGTGCTACGTTATAGAAGGACCCTTCCAAATGGTCGCTGGAAGTTACTGCAGGTGCCTGCTGACATTTACATGGTCCGCTCGATATTTTCAATAGCCCCGCGTGATCTCATTTTAGTCGTGTGACAGATTTCCCTTTTTGCGTACGATATTCTGCAAGCCTTGGGCGGTTTCCTCGATGTTCGATGGATCCACAACGGGATCGTCACGGGGGGCCCTTATTGCACGGCGCAAGGCATTATTCAGCAAATCGGTGAACTCGGGGTCGCACTGATCACTCTCGTATTTGCTTTCCCTTAGCGTGGTTGGCTTCTCAGAACACTAATGTACAACTGACCAGACAATCACCGTCCACACATTCGTGGTTGCTCTGTGGAAAGTAGGGACTCGAGCACGTCACTTTGCTTTTGGCATAGTTGCCCTAGCATCTCTTTTCATTGCCCTCTAGGTTGGTATAGGTAATGTCGTTCACAAGAACTTTGAGACTCCTACACCTGTACATGTTTCCGATTTTCTCACCGTCACATCTCACCACTGACACTGTCTGGTTAGTATTGGTGCTGGGTTGGTCCTGAATACAAATTGGAACGCTTAGCTGGGGAATATGTGTGGATTTGGACGGCATTGTTTACCTCGGTGATGATGTACATCCCACTCTATTTCTGGACGATGGGCCGCTTGTCGATCGATCCTGAGAAGTGGTACAAGTTTCGCCTCAGCGAGTCCGATGACGGGTACCCCCAGAGGCGAGCTGCGTTGGGAATGCTTTTGTAAGTCGTAGCTCTTGGGTTGCAAACGCCGCTCATAACTTGCTCAGCTACCCACTTGCGTACTCCTTCATGGTCCTTCCACTCTCGATTGCTCGTTGGTCGCTGTTCAATCACAAGAAAGTGACCACAGCGGGTACCATTTTTGCTGTCTCGATGTATAACCTCTCAGGCGCTATCAACGTCCTTCTATTCCTGATCGTCCGGCCTCAACTTCTCCTCTTCTCCTCCCCTGAGGAGTTTAGTGAACCCGAGGTATTAGAACTTGTCCATCCAACTACTGGCTCTGCGATAGTCCCCTGTACGGTAATATATAGCCACAGCCCGCAACAGAGTGGGACGAGGTTCGTGGACGATGCGGAAGACAAGGCCTGGAACTTGAATCCAACTCCTGACAGCAACAGCATAGCGCTATCTCGCATCGACTCTAGGCGAAGGTCGGACGACATTTGACGATGGAGTCTTGCATATAGAGGTGTCTTGTGTCTTCCTAACCTTGGAAATAGGCATACCATCTATCCGCTGTAAGGCCACCACAGCAGTTGGGCGCTTTCGCGCCTATTTCCGACCTTCACCAGCCATCTCGGACCAGCACCGCCTTGCGCCTCGGCCCTAACTTTCCCTCTCTTGCGACCTCTTTGTACACCCCACTCCGCTCTTGATCACAATTGCCATTGTTTCGCTTCCTCTATGTTTACACGTTCCATTCCCATTCCCATTATTGTTTTTTTTTTTTTTTTTTTTTTTTTCATCTTGATAGCGGTGCTCTCCACTTTGCTA